>Ga0247722_10000004_pt1 | contig 292162 bp, 215 predicted proteins | sample MSEWelMarce3H_FC_FD_189094 | JGI IMG/M metagenome (GOLD analysis project Ga0247722, IMG submission 189094) | Subsurface sediment microbial communities from gas well in West Virginia, United States - MSEEL Well Study Marcellus 3H_FC | ecosystem: Environmental > Terrestrial > Deep subsurface >...
CTGCTGAATAGCCACATGCTCAAGCATGCTCTGGTTTAAAGATTTTCTGTGTTGCATGATTTTTTTTGACAAAGGTAGGCGTCTGGATCATGCCAGGAAAGATGTCATTGCTGGGGTGGATACTCTTGAAAATACATTTTACCACCATCTGAAATACATATTGCCCCTTCATCAATACCAATTCCCCCCATCATTTATACAAAAGGACTTAAATCTTAAATAGTGTTAAAATACCTTTGAAAAGTCGAATGCAGTTAAAAGTTGTATTGGACAGTGAACTTTTGGTTTACTCAAAAGAAGGAGTGTTTCATTATTTAACCTGGTCTATTCATAAGTTTTCGTTATGAGATGTTCAAATGCCAATAAATACGGGCACCCGCAAAGAAAATTGATGAAGGGAAAAATGAATTATTTTCAATTCAATTTTATTGAGGACGCCTTTATTTAGCAGGTAGTTGAACATCGCAATAGATAATTTGTGAATAGTCCAGGTTAAAGATTTAAATCCAAAGCTATGTTAAAAAAGAGTTTTCTTTTTATGTTCTTTTTTATGGCGGGGATTGGGCTGATGATGGCCCAGCAAACAGTGACCGGTGTGGTTACTGACTCGTCAAATGAGCCCATTCCGGGGGTCTCTATCCTCGAAAAGGGTACGATGAATGGTACCATTACCCAGGTGGATGGTAACTACTCAATAGAAGTAAGCGACGATGCCACCCTGGTGTTTTCGTTTATTGGTTTTGAGAGTCAGGAAGTTCCTGTTGAGGGACGTTCTGTCATTAATGTGGTCCTCACAGAAAATATCACCGATCTTGATGAAGTAGTAGTGGTTGGTTACGGAGTTCAGAAGAAAAAACTGGTGACCGGAGCTACGTTGCAAGTGAAAGGGGAAGACATTGAGCGAATGAACAATACCTCTCCGTTGCAGGCCCTTCAGGGACGCACACCCGGGGTGAATATCTCTTCCACATCGGGTCAACCGGGAGCCGATATGAAGGTTACCATTCGCGGACTCGGAACTATTGGCAATGCCGGGCCTCTTTACATTATCGATGGAATTGAAGGTGATATTTCGACCATTGCTCCTTCCGATATTGAGAGTATTGATGTATTGAAAGATGCCGCTTCTGCTGCAATTTACGGATCGCAGGCTGCCAATGGGGTGGTGCTGGTTACGACCAAGACCGGAAAAGCAGGCAAAGCCCAGGTGACGTTTGATACCTATTATGGTATTCAGCAGGTAGCCAGATATACCGATATGCTGAATCGCAATGAATACATTAATATTATGCAGGAGCAGGCAGCCAACTCAGGAGCTGCTTTGTACAATCCTTCTATCTTTGATGGTACAGCTGATACCGACTGGGTAGAACAAATGTTTGTTGACGATGCTGTTACACAGAATTACAATATAGGACTTAGTGGTGGTTCTGAATCCTCCATTTATTCTATGTCATTGAATTATACCGGACAGGAAGGTGTTGTAGGAGGATCAGATGTTTCCAATTATGAGCGTTACGGATTTCGATTAAATACAGAGCACAAACTGTATAATGATATTCTGAAAGTCGGGCAACACCTAAATTTCAGCTATATTATGAAAAACGGAGTTCAGGTAGGTAATCAGTATAGTAATACACTTCGTGGAGCTTTTGGAACTTCTCCGCTTGCACCTGTGTTTAGCGATAATAATAAGTACGATTCTCCGTATAACGATACCTCCTCTTCACAGTGGTATGATGGCGACGGGAACCCTTATGGGCACATGATGACCAACAGCAATAATGAGAATGATGATCAGCGCTTGCTGGCCGATGTTTATGCTGAGTTGGAACCCATCGAAAACCTTACCCTTAAAACGGTTTTTGGTATTAATTACTATGCCGGAGAATACCGCAGCTATACACCTCTTTACAGATTTTCTGTTTATTCTTACAATGAAGATCACACTACTGTTCAGCAAAATATGTCGAAGGGACATACACTGACATGGACCAACACTGCATCCTATAATTTCGAAGTTGGGGACCATCGTTTCGAGGTACTGGGCGGTATGGAATCTATTCAATACCAGGGAATGCGTGTTCAGGGATCTAACTGGGATTTGCTTGAGCAATTTGACAGTTGGGACTATGCCTATCTGGACAACACTACCGGCCAGGCAACCCTGGTGGAAGATGAGGATGGAAATATTACCGGAGTTACCGAAAAGCGGAATGTGGAAGGTGGTCCTGAAGTGAAGGCACGTCGCGTTTCCTATTTTGCCCGTTTTGGCTACAACTTCAAGGAGAAGTATATGCTGAATGCAACTTTCCGTGCGGATGGTTCTTCGAAGTTTCAGGAAAGCAATCGCTGGGGATATTTTCCTTCTGTTTCGGCAGGTTGGGTAATGTCTGAGGAGTCTTTTCTGGAAGATGCCGGAAACTGGATGAATTATCTGAAATTAAGAGCCAGTTGGGGCCAGGTAGGTAATCAGAATATCGAAAACTTCCAGTATGCATCCCCGATGATTATTACCAATTATGACGGAGACTACCCTGCAGGATATTACCTTTTCGGAACTCAGCTGGGATCCAATGTGAAGGGTGCATATCCCGGTCGTTTGGCCAATGCAGGCGTAAAGTGGGAAACTTCCGAACAAATCAATGTGGGTATTGATGCCCGTTTTCTGCACTCTCGTTTGGGGGCCAACATCGATTACTACATCAAAACTACCAAAGACTGGCTGGTGGAAGCACCCATCCTGGGAACTGCCGGGACCGGTGCTCCTTTTATCAATGGTGGTGATGTGAAAAATACCGGTATTGAACTGGCACTGAACTGGAATGACCAGATTGGTGACTTGAGGTATTCTTTGTCGGCCAACGGGGCTTACAATAAAAATGAGGTGGGTGCCATTCCCACAGAAGATGGAATCATTCACGGAGAGAGCAATATGCTTTATGATAACTCCGGTGAATTCTACCGTGCTCAAAACGGTCATGCCATCGGATATTTCTGGGGTTTCGAAACTACAGGTATTTTTCAGAATGAAGCGGAGATACAATCCTGGCGAGATGCAGGAAACGGTATTTTTCAGCCCAATGTGAAGCCCGGAGATGTGAAATATGTGGATCAGAACAAGGATGGTAAAATCAATGAAGATGACAAGGTAGATCTGGGCAACGGAATGCCTGACTTTACTTTTGGTTTTAATGTTAATCTGATGTACAAGAACTTTGATTTTAACGTGACCGCCAGTGGAGTGGCCGGAAATAAGATTGTTCAGTCCTACCGCAATCATGCCAACAAAAAGGCCAATTACACCAGTGCCATTCTGGCCCGATGGACCGGGGAGGGTACCTCCAACAAGATGCCCCGGGTAACTGATAATAACGTGAACTGGTCATTCTCTGACTTGTATTTGCAGGACGGAGATTTCCTTCGCATCAGCAATATATCACTGGGTTATGACTTTAGTGAATTGATTAACTGGGAATACCTGGGTCAGCTTCGTTTTTATGGCCAGGTTCAGAATGCCTTTACATTTACCAAATACGACGGAATGGATCCCGAAGTCGGGTATGGTACCAGCGATTGGGTTTCCGGAGTAGATCTGGGATATTATCCCCGTCCGAGAGTATTTCTGTTGGGTGTAAATGTTAAATTCTAATATTTAAAAACATTAGTTTATGAAGTCTTTTAAGATATATATAATAGCAGCACTGGGGGTTGTAGGACTGGGACTTTCTTCCTGCTCCGACAGTTTTCTGGATGTGGAACCGGAAACATCCCTCTTTGACGAGAATTTTTATTCCACTCAGGCTGATGCTGAACTGGCACTGATTGGTTGCTACGACGGGTGGCAACGTACCTCCTCCGATGCCGATGTCTCTTTTTACCTTTTGTCTGAAGTGATGTCTGACCAGTGTTTTGGTGCAACAGGCGTGGGGGATGACAGAAATTATCAGGCCATTGATCGTTTTGATCTCTCCCAGGCTCCTTCTTATTCCGATTTGGGCAACAATTTATGGGAATCTTATTACCGGGGGATTTTCCGTTGCAACAAGTTGCTTCAGGAACTTGACAACGTAGCATGGAATGGAGATACAGAAGAAGCGCAGTTGGCAAATAAGGTTCGCGTAGAGGGAGAAACCCGCGTTTTGCGTGCGATCCTCTATTTCGATATGGTTCGTTTGTTTGGCAATATTCCTTTGCTTACCGAACCTTCAGATGAAAATCTTCCACAGGTTCATCCCGATGAGGTCTATAAATTAATTGCTGAGGATCTGATGTTTGGCGCTGAGAATATTCCGGCTGATGCTTATCCAAAAAGCAACGCTAATGAGAATGATGGAAGAATTACTCAATATGCTGCAAAAGCCCTGTTGGCACGTGTTTACCTTTACTATACCGGATATTACGAGAAGAGTGATCTGGTAGGGATGGTGAGTGCTCAGGAGGCATTGTCAGGTCTTGAAGATATTATTTCCAGTGAAGAGTACGGCCTCGTAGGGGAATTTAAGAATCTGTGGCCTGCTGCCAGTATGACGCTGGAAGAGGATGGCGATAATAAAATAATGAAGTCATCTTACGCCGGCCGTGGAAATCAGGAAGTAGTGCTGGCCAAGAAATTTAATTATACCCAGGATTACAATGGCAATATGGATGGAAACCGTTGGCTTGTAATGATGGGAATGCGAAACTTTAGTAGTTTTCCTTACGGTCGTGGCTGGGGTGCTTGTACTGTCCATCCTGAATTTGCTCAGGCTTTTGGAGACGGAGATACCCGTCGCGCTGCTTCAATGATTGACCTGGTTGGTGAAGGCATCGAAGGCGACTTCGAAACCCTGGATGATCAGCGTGAATATACCGGTTTCTCTGTGAAGAAATATACTCCCATGAGTAAGTGGCAAAAGGATGAAGCATCAGGTGAGTGGACACTTGTTGACGAGGTAGCCGGTCTGGGCGAAGGTGATTTTCAGATTTCTCAGTATCAGGATTGGGTAATTGTTCGTTATGCTGATGTATTACTGATGGCTGCCGAACTGGGTAGTGCCAATGCTGCAGAATACCTCAACCGCGTGAGGAGAAGAGCTTATACTGTGGATGGAGAAGTGGGCGCAGGGTTTAATGAAATTTCTGCTACACCCGAAAACATTCTGGAAGAGAGAGAACTTGAGTTTGCTTTTGAGGGAATTCGTTATTGGGATTTGCTGCGTCAGGGAATCGATAAGGCCGCTTCTGAAATTGCTGAAGAGAATGGTGTGGATGTATTGAGTGGTGGTAATCAGGATCAGGTGGTAATTCAGGCTTCCAACTTTGTGGAGAAAAAAGGTTTGTTCCAGATTCCTCAAACTCAGATAACACTGTCGAATTACCTGCTGGAGCAAAATGCAGGATGGTAATTACAAAAAACTATTAGATTATGAAGACTAAATTTTTCAATATATGCTTTTCGGTGCTGGCTGTAATGACGCTGTTATTTTCGGCCTGTCAGCCCGAGGAATATGAACTGGGACAAATGCTCTCAAAGGAAGATTTGAAATACAGCATTGTTCAGGATGCAGAAGATCCTAATATGGTGATCCTGATGGCCAGAAACGATGGATACGCTCCTTTCTGGACAACACCAATGGGAAGAAGTACCAGGGTGAATGATACTGTTCGTATTCCGTTTGAGGGAAACTACGACTTTGTTTATGGTGTGGTAACCCCTGGTGGAGTGATCCAGGCCGATACCTTTACATTGGAACTTACAACCACCAATCTGAATTATGTCAATGATCCATTATGGACAAAACTGACCGGTGGTGTTGGTGAAGAAAAAACGTGGCTGCTGGATCTGAATGCTGATGGTCAAAGTCGCTATTTTGTCGGGCCTCTCTATTTTTATGGTACCGACGACAGCTGGGCTACTGTAACAGAAGGACAAACCATTGAAGGAGATACCTGGAACTGGCAGGCAGACTGGGAAGGAAACCAGTGGATAATGCCTGCAGCGGATTACGGAACAATGACTTTCAGTCTTAAAGGAAATGCAACTGTTACGGTAAATCATGAAGTACTCGGAAGAGTGGACAATGGTACTTATTTCCTGGATGCTGATGCCAAAACGCTTTCCATGACTGATGCCGCTCCTTTGCATGATGAAGGACGTGATGGACAGGTAATAAACTGGGGAGATATCCGGGTAATGTCTCTTACTGAGGATGCTATGCAGCTTGGTGTTATTCGTGACGAGGCATTGTCGGGAGAAGGTCCTGCCTTGCTTGTTTACAACTATGTTTCTAAAGAATACTATGATAACTGGGTTCCTGAAGATCTTCCGGATCCTGAGCCTGAACTTCCCGCCGGATGGCAGGAGGATATTTCGCAGGTAGTTTCTACTTCTATCTCCTGGACATTGTCTGATCAGAATCCTATTGACTGGTGTAATCTCGATGGAACAAGAATGAATGGGTGGAATGCTCCGGAGGATTACCCCGACTGGTTAGGAACTCCTGATCCCAGTGTTTATGAAGGGTTTTCACTTACACTGAACTCAGATGACAATACCGTTGAGTATGTTGCTCCTGACGGAACTACTGAGACAGGTACTTATACATTGGATGAAAAAGGAATTTATACATTCGACGGAATCGCTCCTTCATTTTCAGTGATTGGATGGGCCAGTTTTGGGTTAACTGCTGACAATCAATTGCGGATTATGTCCATTGAAAAAGATGCTGCCGGTAAAGTAACAGGCATGTGGGTTGGTGCAAAAGATCCCGAAAAGCCCGAATATGTTGCTTACCATCTGGTTCCTTCAGCTGGAGGGGCTCCTGAAAGCGATGATGCAGAACCTCAGCCAACAGTGCTGGCATTCGATAATACCAAACTTGCTTATGGTGATATTGAAGAAAAAGGGAACCTCCGGTTGGAGCTTTTTAACGAGTATGGTAGCACTAAAGAAGATCCTCCATTCTCAACCAGCGAACTGGCTTCATTCAACAGCCTGGAAGTTACATTTACTCTTAGTGGGGTTACATTGACTGAAGGAGCTGAAGGATCTTATGATGCCTCGATTCTTTATGCAGATGGAGACTGGAATCCCCAGGCTAACGGAGAGGTCATCACGGTAAACGGAGATGGAACCTACACTGCTACATTTGCTCCCGGAACCTTGTCGGAAGGCGTGATGGTGTTCGTGATTGATATAGTCGGCATGGGAGAGGATATTGCTGATATGACTGCCGTAGCAGCTACCATTGATGAGGTGTTGGTCTATTAACAAAGGAGATTTAAAATAAACTCTATTTATAGCCAATTAGAGGCAAGTCCCGGTAATTGAGCCGGGGCTTGCATTAATTTGTTCAGACGACAAAGTTGTGAGTGCAGCTTAATTACTCATGGAGCTGGATAGTTAAATAACGAAGCTCCCAAATCTACTGATCTGTTTTTTATGAAGAAACTGGTATTTTTCTTTTTTCTGGCATTGCTGAGCCTCCAGTGCTCATCTTGCTCCGATGACGATTCCTTTGAAGAGGCTTCATTGTCGGTAAATGTTGATGAACTCTCTTTTCCTGCCAATAGTGGATCTAAATTTCTGAATATTCAGTCCAACCGTGACTGGGTTATCTCAGAAAGAGCTGTTTGGTTAAATGTTGATATGCTTTTCGGATCCGCCGCCGATGGGGAAATTTCTGTTGCCGTGACGGTTCAGAAAAATCCTGATGCCGCTGAAAGAACGGCTGTAATAACCATTTCTGCTGACGGACTGACACAGGAGGTTGTGGTCACGCAAGCCGGAAGTGAGCTAATGATTATTGAGGAAGATCGGTTTGAGATTGAGGCATCGGGAGGTAATTTTTCCGTAAATCTGCAGGTTACCAATAATTATGAATTGAGCATTCAGTCTGACTGGATCTCGCAGAATAAATCACTTTCAGAGGCTTCTGAAGAGTTTTCTGTGGCACCCAATCCTTCAATTTTTCAACGTACAGGTCTGGTTATTTTCTTAATGGGGGACATTAAAGATACCGTTACGGTGGTTCAGTCTGGCATAGACACCTCTATTCCTGCCGATATGACCGGCATGGAGAGTACTGCCATCCAACTGGCATCAAAAATGAATATGGGCTGGAATCTCGGAAATTCCATGGAACCACCATCCGGAGAAACAGCCTGGGGAAACCCTAAAACTACGCAGGCCCTGATTGATGCTGTGGCTGCTGCCGGTTTCAATGCAGTGCGTATTCCCTGTGCCTGGAACAGCTACATCGAAGATCAGGAAACCTATAAAATTAAAGAATCGTGGTTGGCACGGGTGCAGGAAGTGGTCGATTATTGCTATGCCAACGATATGTATGTCATCCTCAACATCCATTGGGATGGCGGATGGCTTGAAGAAAATATAACCCCCGAAAAGGAAGAAGAAGTGAGTCAAAAACAGGAAGCACTTTGGAAACAGATTGCCATTCATTTTCGGGACTATGACGAACATCTGTTATTTGCCGGAACCAACGAGCCCAATGTGGAAGATGCAGAACAGATGGCAGTGCTTCTCAACTATGAGCAGACATTTATAGATGTAGTGAGGGCTACCGGTGGTCGCAATGCCTATCGCGTGCTTATTTTCCAGGGGCCTTCGACCGATATTGATAAAACCCATACATTGATGACCACTTTGCCTCAGGATGATGTGAAAGACCGTCTGATGGCCGAGGTACATTACTATACTCCATGGAATTTTTGTGGTTTAACACAGGATGAAACCTGGGGAGACTTTTATTACTTCTGGGGTGAGAATTATCACATAGATGGAGCCGAAGGACGTTACCCCGACTGGGATTGTGAAGAGGACTTTGTGTTAACTCAGTTTCAGAAAATGAAAAATCAGTTTGTGGATATTGGAATTCCGGTGATTCTGGGAGAGTTTGGCGCTATTCGTCGCACCATAAGTGACAATGCTAATTGGCAACAGCTTCATTATGAGTCACGTGCTTATTTTAACCGGTATGTTACCGAGCAGGCAAAAAATTACGGAATGGTCCCTTTTTACTGGGATGAAGGAAGTCTGACCAACCATGGGTTCGGGATGATAGACAGAAACCAGTTAGAAGTGGGCGACCAATTGTTGTACGATGCATTGATGGAGGGTTCCAACGCCGGAGAGTATCCTTTCTGAATGTCGTAGTTGCCGTTTTATAACTCATTTAAAGTCATGGAGGTTTCTCGCTGTGAGAAGACGGGAGCCAGGGGTTAAGTGGTCAATTTTTGCTCCTTTCTTTTTCAGGGGAAACTTCCGGACTTTTAATGATTGTAAAGATGGGAAACGTTTTAGATTAAAAATTATATCAGATTTTGTTCAGATACGGTGTGTAATTTTCACACTTATTTGCAATCTTTGTATGGAGGCCACAATAATTTAAGAAATTATCCCTTTACCTGAAGTTTAGAATATTGCCATTTTATTTTTAGAATCATCTTATGAGTAAATTATGCTTATAAGGATCATTAATAGGAAATTATGAAGAAGTTTTTGTTACTTGGATTTATTGCGATCCTGGGGTTTGGATGTTCTCAGGGAGGATGGAAGGTTGATGATTCCGGTTTGACGGTTTTTCCTGAGGATCCGTCTGATCAAGCAGTTCAGGCTATTCGTCTGACTCCCTTTGGTGAAGAAATCATCAAAGTGTCTGCTACAGCTGCCGATGCTTTTAGTAATGAAGAGAGTCTGGTTGCTTTGCCATTGGAGAAAACTGTTGATTTTGATGTCACAGAAGATGGAGATATTCTGATCCTTACCACTGCAAAGCTTACTGCTAAAGTATCTCAAACCACCGGAGAGGTTCAGTTCTTTGATGCGGACGGAAACATGATACTTCAGGAAAAAGAGAAGGGTGGAAAAACCATTAAGTCCATGGAAGTGGATGGCGTAAAAGGTTACGAAGTGCGTCAGGTGTGGGAATCTCATGACGATGAAGGTCTCTATGGACTGGGGCAGCATCAGGCGCACGATTACAATTACAAAGGCAAAAATGAGGAGTTGTTTCAATACAATACCAAAGTTTCGGTGCCTGTGATTGTATCTACCCGCAATTACGGTATTCTGTGGGATAATTACTCCCTGACACGTTGGGGAGATCCTCGTCCTTACGGACAATTAGATCAATTTAAACTATTCAACAACGAAGGAGAAGAGGGAAGCCTTACTGCCACTTACATCGATAACAAAGAAACAGGAAATGTATTCACGGTTCGTCAGGAAAATACCATTGATTATGAAAATCTGACCACCATTGAGAATTTCCCTGAAGGTTTTGATTTTACCAATGCCCGGATTACCTGGGAGGGGGAATTACAGCCTGAAGAGACTGGTATTCACCGGTTCCTGATGTACTATGCCGGATATACCAAAATCTGGATTGACGGAGAGCTGATGGCCGATCGTTGGCGTACTGCCTGGAATCCATCTGTAGCTAAGTTTGAAGTGGATATGGAAGCCGGGAAAAAATACCATGTAAAGCTCGACTGGATTCCTGATGGGGGAGAGTCATATATCGGACTGAAAGCTTTAACCCCTGTGGATCCTGCAGAACAGGAGCGTATTTCTTTCTGGAGTGAAATGGGCGATCAGATTGACTATTATTTTATGGCCGGAAATTCAATGGACGATGTGATTTCGCGCTATCGTGAACTCACCGGAAAAGCCCAGGTAATGCCCAAATGGGCCATGGGATTCTGGCAGAGCCGTGAGCGCTATAAAACACAGGATGAATTGCTTGATGTGTTGCATGAATTCCGTGAGCGCGAGATTCCACTTGACAATATTGTTCAGGACTGGTCATACTGGCCTGTGGATCAATGGGGAAGTCATGAGTTTGATAAGGAACGTTTCCCCGATGCCAAAGGAATGGTGGATGAAGTGCATGAAAACAATGCGCGCATCATGATTTCTGTATGGCCCAAGTTTTACCACAATACAGAACATTTCAAAGAGTTCGACAAGAATGGCTGGATGTATCGTCAGGCCGTGGAAGACAGCATCAAAGACTGGATTTATCCGGGATATGTGGGATCCTTTTATGATGCGTATGCACCCGGTGCCCGGGAACTATTCTGGGAGCAAATAAAAGAAGAACTTTATACCAAAGGTTTTGATGCGTGGTGGCTGGATGCTACCGAACCAGATATTCTTTCCAATGCCAGCATGGAATATCGTAAAGATTTGATGAATCCTACACATTTGGGACCATCCACTCAATATTTCAATGCTTTTGCTTTGATGAATGCCAAAGGAATTTACGAAGGTCAGCGTGCTGAGAAAAATGATGAGCGTGTGTTTATCCTTACCCGCTCGGGTTTTGCCGGAATGCAGCGTTTCGGAACAGTTACCTGGAGTGGTGACATCGGAACTGTTTGGGAAGACCTGAAAGCACAGATTCCTGCTGCTATCAATTTTTCTCTTTCGGGAATGCCTTACTGGACGATGGATATCGGTGGATTTTGTGTGGAGAAAAGATATGAAAGAGCAGAGGAAGGAAGCGAAGATATGAAAGAGTGGCGTGAGCTGAATACCCGTTGGTACCAGTTTGGTGCTTTTTCTCCTTTGTTCCGTGTACATGGTCAATATCCCTACAGAGAGCTTTGGAATATTGCACCCAAAGGACACAAAGCTTATGAATCCATGCTTTATTACAACAAGCTTCGCTATCGTCTGATGCCATATATTTACAGTCTTACCGGTGCTGTTTACCACGATAATTATACCATCATGCGTGGTCTGGTAATGGATTACACCGACGATCAGAACGTTTATAACATCGACGATCAGTTTATGTTTGGCGGAGGTCTGATGGCATGTCCCGTTTATGAATATGAAGCACGCAGCCGTGAGGTTTATTTCCCCGAAAACAAGGGATGGTATGACTTCTATACCGGAGAATTTGTAGAGGGCGGACAAACCAAAGAGGTGGATGCCCCCTACGAACGCATGCCGATGTATGCACCTGCAGGAGCCATTATTACAGCCGGTCCTGAAATCCAGTACACCACAGAGAAAAAACCTGAGCTGATCACTGTTTATGTTTACACCGGTGATGATGGTGAGTTTGAGCTTTACGAAGACGAAAACACCAACTATAATTATGAGGAGGGTAAATTTTCTACCATTCCTTTCACATACAACAACGACAATAAAACACTTACCATTGGCAGCCGTCAGGGGTCATTCGAGGGTATGCTGAATGAACGTCAGTTTAATGTAGTATTTGTTGCGCCCGACAAATCTGTCGGTTTCAATCCTGATGTCGCCCGGGGGCAGCTGGTGGATTACTCCGGTCAGGCTGTCGAGGTCGTTTTTGAGTAGATTGAATTGAACTAAAGGCCTGATGATATATGGATTATCAGGCCTTTTTTTATTTCTCCACACATACAACTAATCACTATGAGGTCTTTTGTCTTGTTTTTTATGGTTGCCGGGTTGTTCTTGTCGGCTTGTACACATGAAGATAAGGAAGTTCGCACAAGAAATAAATTTACCGGCGACTGGAAATTTGCTCTTGTGGATAGTCTGGATTCGAACGGGTATCACCATGCGGATTTTGATGATTCCAACTGGCGGAGGTTGGACTTACCTCATGATTGGAGCATTGAAGGGACCTTTAATGAAAATAATCCTTCAGGAGTTGGAGGAGGTGCGCTTCCCGGCGGACTGGGATGGTATCGGAAAACGTTTTCGCTGCCCGAATGTCAAAGCAATAAAATGTTTTTTATTGAGTTCGACGGGGTTTACATGAACAGTGAAGTGTGGATCAACGGACATTATCTTGGCAAAAGGCCTAATGGATACATCTCCTTTAGATACGATCTTACACCTTATCTCCTTTTCGGTGAAAAAGAGAATGTGATTGTTGTAAAAGTGGACAACAGCGCTCAGCCTAACTCCCGGTGGTATTCCGGTTCCGGGATCTACCGCAATGTTTGGCTCACCTCGGTAAATCCTCTTCATCTGGATCAGTGGGGCACTTTTGTTACAACACCTGAGGTGACACAGGATGCGGCTTTGGTGCATATTGAGCATTCAATTCGCAACGATTTTGATGGGGATACTACTTTTCAGCTTTTGGTCGATATTTTTTCTGCTGATGGGCAGAAGATAGGTTCGGCCAGGGCGGCTGACGTTCGCATTGCTGCTGGTGAAACCAAAGTCATTGACCTTTCTACAGAGGTATCTCAACCGGAATTGTGGACACTCGAAAACCCTGCTATGCACACCGCCGTTTCCAGAATTGAGACCGATGGTACGTTGATAGACAAGTATGAAACCGATTTTGGGATTCGTTTTTTTCATTTCGACCACGAAAAGGGTTTTTTTCTTAACGATCAACCCACAAAAATATTAGGCGTATGCATGCACCACGACCTCGGAGCTTTAGGGGCTGCAGTTAATCGTCGGGCTATTGAACGGCAATTGGAAATCATGAAGGAAATGGGGGCCAATGCCATTCGCACATCACATAATCCTCCCGCTCCCGAACTTCTGGAGTTATGTGATGAGATGGGACTTATCGTCATGAATGAAACTTTTGATATGTGGGCCAAAGCCAAAAGCGATTACGACTACTCGCTTTATTGGGATGAGTGGCATGAGCGGGACTTGCGTGACCACATTCGCCGCGATAGAAATCACCCGAGTGTGATGATTTGGAGTATCGGGAACGAAATATTGGAGCAATGGGACTCTACCGGAATCAGGATTACCAAAGAACTGGCTTCCATTGTGCGCGAACTTGATAAAACCAGACCCATCACAACCGGTAACAACGGACCGTCACCCGGTAATTCATTGAATAAATCGGGCGCTTTGGATTTGGTGGGCTTCAATTACCATCACGAAGACTGGCTCGACTTCCCCAATACTTTTCCCGGCGAACCATTTATCGCTACCGAAACCAACTCATCTCTACATTCCCGTGGTCATTACGACATGCCCTCCGATAGCGTGCGCATCTGGCCCAAACGCTGGGATATTCCTTTTTATGACGGGAATCCCGGAAATTCTTGTTCGGCTTACGACAATTGCCGTGCGCCCTGGGGATCTACGCACACCGATACCTGGAATCTGATTAAAAATAATGATTATATGTCGGGGATGTTTATCTGGACGGGGTTTGATTATCTTGGTGAGCCAACGCCTTATCAATGGCCATCGCGCAGTTCCTATTTTGGGATGGTCGATTTAGCCGGTTTCCCGAAAGACCCTTACTTTTTCTATAAGAGTGAGTGGTCGGAGGATACTGTGCTTCATGTGTTTCCGCACTGGAACTGGGAAGAAGGGCAAACCATTGATGTCTGGGCTTATTACAATTATTCCGATGAGGTTGAGTTGTTTCTGAATGGTGAATCACTGGGAACAAAAAGTAAACCGGAAGGACGGTTTAATGTGATGTGGAGAGTTGATTATCAGCCCGGAACAATTCGTGCCGTCTCCAGACTTGAGGGTCAGGTAGTTGCTGAAAAAGAGATACATACTGCCGGAGAACCTGCGATTATATCACTAAGTGTGGATCGTCAATCCATAGATGCTGATGGAAATGATTTGGCTTTTGTCTCTGCTTTGGTCACCGATAAGGATGGGAACTTGGTTCCTGATGCAGATAATCTGATAAAGTTCAGTCTGGATGGCGAAGCCACCATTGTGGCGACGGATAATGGTGACCAGACCAGTCATGCCTCTTTTCAGGCTACCCAGCGAAAAGCCTTTAACGGCAAGTGCCTTGCGGTTATTAAAGCAGGGCGAAAACCGGGCTCTGTAATGTTGAAAGCCAATACTTCCGGAATGCCCGAGGCCGGAATCAGAATTGAGTTGAAATGAGATTGAAAATCTAAGAACAATGCACAGAAGAATTTTAAGTAATATTTGTCTCGGATTCCTGTTTGCAATAACCGGAGTAACTGCTGTGGCACAGTCATTTGAAGAGCCGGGGCATGGTTTTGTGAGCTGGAAGCCGGCACCCAACTGGGAATCCGCTCTTTTGTCGGGAAACGGCACAATGGGGGCCATGGTTTTTGGAGATCCTCATCAGGAGACTGTTGTGGTAAATCATGCGCTGCATTATCTGCCCAACTGGGTGCCTTTGCAGCCCATCAACCAGGCTTCACGGCTTGATGAAATCAGGTCGCTTATTGCGGAAGGTAAATACAGAAAAGCCGCAGAGGTCCCTGTTGACCAGAGTATGAAAGAGGGATATGGTGAAAAGAAATGGATCGATCCTTATGTACCATTTTGCAATATTGATGTTCAGATGCCAGCCGGAAACGTGGAAGACTACTCCCGGATGGTGGACTTCGAGACCGGAGAGGCAAAGGTTGAGTGGTTGCAAAACGGAAATTTAATTCAGCGGAGTTTGTTTGTGTCACGTGCCGACAGCCTTTTGGTGATGCGCATTTCGGGCAGTGACAAAGTAAGTGCGTCACTGTCTCTCAGACGTCATCCTGTTGCGTGGGATCAATGGGAGTATATCAACAGCGCCATACAAAGTGTAGAAACATCTGCCGGGGATGGTTTTTTGACCTATTCTACCCAATTTAACAGAAAATGGGAGGGCAATCCTGAAGGTTTTGAGGGTGTTGCCCGCGTAATTTCATCAGGTGGAGAGGTTTCTTATCAGGGAGATCGTATGAATATCAAGAATGCTGATGAAATTTTGGTTTTGATGCGTGTGGTTCCCAACTATAATTTTGAAAAATCCCTGATTGATGATTTAAAACTTTCCCTCAAAGCAATAGACTCAGGATATGAAAGGCTCCTGTCCGTTCATAAGAATATTCATGGTGATTTGTTTAACAGGGTTGAGCTGGATCTTGCCAATGGCGATGAATCGGGTTTGCAATCTGAAGCCCTGGTTATGAAAGCCAGGGAGAAAACATCGCCTGCAATTATTGAAAAGCAATTTGATGCTGCCCGGTACAACATTATTTCATCTACCGGAACCAATCCTCCCAATTTACAGGGAATTTGGAGTGGAACATGGACACCTCCCTGGTCATCTGGTTTTACACATGACGGAAATGTTGAAGTTGCTGTTTCTGCCCTTTTGCCTGCAAATACGCCCGAACTGCTCAAAGCTTATATGGATTATCATGAGCGCATGTTGCCCTATTATCGTGATAATGCCAGTCGCCTTTTTGGAACCCGCGGGATTGTAGTTCCGGCTCATTCAAGTACCCACGGATGGAATATTCACTTCGATGATGAGTGGACTCTTTCATTGTGGACAGGTGGGGCAGGATGGGCTTCCGGGATTCTTTACGATTACTTTCTCTATACCGGCGACCGGGAGTATTTGAAGGAGCATATTTATCCGTTTATGCGTGAGGCTGCATGGTTTTACGAAGATTTTCTGATCGAGGGAGCAGATGGAAAATATGTTTTTACACCTTCTTATTCGCCTGAGAATACTCCTTCTAACAGCAACGCACAGGTTACTGTTGATGCAACCATGGATGTGATGGTTGCGAAGGAGTTGTTACGTAACAGCATTGAAGCCGGAAGGCTTGTTGGAGAGAAGAAAATGCAACTTGCTAAATGGGAAAAAATGCTTACCAGAATGCCAGATTATCGGGTAAATGAAGATGGTGCTCTGGCAGAATGGATTCCCGAAAAATTTGAAGATAATTACAAACATCGTCATGTATCGCATTTGTATGCTTTGTATGAAATCATCGCCCCTGAATTTACAAATAGTCCTGAGCTAATGGCCGCTGCCCGAGAGGCAGTTGAGCGTAGAATGGTGCATCGCCGTAATGAAAACGGTGGGGAGATGGCTTTTGGTCTGGCCCAAATGGGTATGATAGCTGCCAATTTGGAAAATAGCGAGATTGCCGGAGAAATTATCAATTGGATTTCGCGCTATTATTTCACTCCGTCACTGGGAACTTATCACAATTCAGGCAATCTCTTTAACATGGATGTGAGTGGTGGTTTTCCTGCCGTAATTATGCGGACTCTGGCTTATTCAGAACCCGGACTGGTGAAATTGCTGCCCGCCCTTCCCAAAGACTGGAAAACCGGTAGCATTGAAGGAATGGCCCTGCGGGGACAAATTACGATTGATCGTTTGTCGTGGACTGAAGAGGGACTTGAAGTAACTTTGACATCGGGCAAAGATCAGGATGTGACGGTTGAGTTGCCCGGAGTTGTTTCAAAAGTTGAGACCGAAAATAGTGCATCCTCCATTAAAAGAAAAAAACTTACAGAGGGAACGATGGAGGTGAGTCTGAAGGAAAGGGCCCCAATTACAATAAGAGTAATTTATTATTAGGAGTTTTCTGAGCAATGCGTAATAGTTGAAAATTGGATGATTTATAGTGAAATTTCATTTTCTGATTCAAATTTTTTATGCAAATATTTAGAAATTCTTCAACTGTAAAGGGAAAGTGTCAAGATTTTACATCTTTATATGAATGTTATATGAATGAACACCTTTAGCTATTTGAAAGGCGCGTTGGCCTGTCCGCTTTCCGGGCCGGCGGATGGAGGAAAGTCAAAATGGGCGACTTTCAAGGCCTTGCGCAATGGCCGGAAATTTTGGCTTTCGCGGGGAGATAGGGTTAAGCGGACTAGACTTTTTTGGTTCCTTTTTGGGGCAATGCTAAAAAGAACAATTATGAAGAAGTAAATATTAGTATTACAAACTTTTTAAGCAGGTTAGACAGCTCCTTTATTTAAAATAAACTATCTATAATATGAAAACACACGCAACAAAAAAAATCTTTTTACTGCTTTTCCTGTTGGTGCCATTTTTATCATCAGCTGCTCCCCGTGAGCGGTTATTGATGGACTTCGACTGGAAATTTACCTTTGGACATCCCAATGATGTAGAGAAAGATTTTAATGTGGGTACCAGTTATTTTACCTATCTGGCCAAAGCCGGGTATGGTGATGGTGCAGCATCGGCCGACTTTGACGATCGCACCTGGCGCAACCTGGATTTGCCTCACGACTGGGCTGCTGAAATGGATTTTTCTGGAAATGCCAGTCACAGTCATGGGTACAAAAAAGTAGGCCCTGGTTATCCTGATAATAATGTTGGCTGGTACCGTAAGACGTTTTCCATTCCCGAATCGGATAAGGGAAAACGTGTCTTTCTCGAATTTGATGGGGTTTTTAGAGATTCTAAAGTGTGGGTGAATGGATTTTATTGTGGAAACGAGCCCAGCGGATATACCAGTTTTTCTTATGATGTTTCCGAATACCTCAATTATGGCGGGGAGAATGTGGTGGCTGTTCGCGTGGATGCCAGCATGGAAGAGGGTTGGTTTTATGAAGGAGCCGGTATTTACCGCCATGTGTGGATGACCAAAGTGAATCCTTTATATGTACCTCAATACGGAACTTTTGTTACCTCTGAAGTCAATGACTATGAGGCGGTAGTAACTACACGTGTAAAGGTGGAGAATAAGTATCTCGAAGATACCCCATTCATTATTGAAAATAAAATTCTGAGTGCAGAAGGAGAGGTGGTTGCATCCGGCACTTCTGATGAATTCGAGCTTGGCTCTATGCACATTGATGAATATGAGTTGGAATATAACGTAGAGAACCCTCGTTTGTGGGATCTGGATGACCCCCATTTGTATGAATTGGTTACAACCATTCGCAGTAATGGAGAGGTTGCTGATGTTTATAAAACAACCTTTGGAATCCGTACCATCAAGTGGGATCCTGATAAAGGTTTTTTCCTGAACGGGCGTCATGTGAAGATTAAAGGAACTAATAATCATCAGAATCATGCAGGAGTAGGAACCGCCATTCCCGATGGTTTGCATGAATGGCGGCTGAAGCAACTGAAAGAGATGGGCAACAATGCTTATCGCACAGCCCATTATCCTCCCACGCCTGCATTACTTGAGGCTTGCGATCGTATGGGAATGCTTGTTCTGAATGAAAACCGCCTGATGGGAACTACCGATTATATTCGGAATTACCTCAAACGTCTCATTATTCGGGATCGTAATCATCCATCAGTTGTGTTGTGGTCCATTGGGAATGAAGAGTGGATGATAGAGAATGGTCCACGAGGGGCCATGATGGCTGAAAATATGCAGGCTTATGTGAAAAAAATTGATACTACGCGTCCGGTTAATGCGGCTGTAAGTGGTGCTTGGGGAGCTGGAATATCATCTGTTGTGGAAGTGATGGGCTTCAATTATCTCCGACATGGCAGTACCGATGAGCATCATAAGAAATTTCCCTGGCAGGCTTCTCTTGGAACTGAACAGGGCTCCACCAATACTACTCGTGGGATCTATGTTGATAATCAGGAAAAGCAATACCTCAAAGCTTATGATGTTCCTACGCCTTCGGGTTTTATGAGTATCCAGCAGGGATGGCAACACTATGCCGATCGCGATTACCTTGCCGGGATGGTTATCTGGACTGGCTTCGACTATCGCGGGGAATCCACTCCTTTCAGATATCCGTCAGTGCTTTCGTATTTTGGTATGTTCGATTTGTGTGGCTTTCCCAAAGACAATGTCTGGTACTTGAAATCGTGGTGGAGCGATGAAGATGTACTTCATATTTTGCCTCACTGGAACTGGGATGGTCGTGAAGGCGAGGAGATTGATGTTTGGGTTTACAGTAATTACGATGAAGTAGAGCTTTTTGCTAATGGAAAGAGTTTTGGTCGCAAGAAGATGGAACCCTACAGTCACCTGGAGTGGAAAGTTCCTTATGAAGCGGGACAACTGAAAGCTGTGGCTTTTAAAGATGGGAAAAAAGCCGCTACCGAAATTGTCGAAACCACCGGCGAAGTTGCTAAAGTGACAATGGTGTCAGATAAAAATATAATTAAAGGTAATCGGGAGGATGTGGCCATGGTTACTGTACAGGTAACAGATAAGAAAGGACGCGTGGTTCCAACAGCTAACAGAAATATAACTTTTGAAATTGAAGGCCCCGGCAAAATTATTGGGGTGGGTAATGGAGACCCCACTTCGCATGAAAAAGATCGTTTTATTGATACCTACAAAACAGTCACTTTCACCAACTGGAAACAAACGCTGGCTACTGAATCAGGTATTTCACAGGTGCTTAATCCTGACTTCGATGTGCAAGGGCTGAAAGATGCCTTGAACAATGATGGCCTGGAACCAGGTACAGAAGCTCAGAAAACCGTGTTTATTGGTCAGTTTGATCTTTCAGAAGAGGAACTTAGCGGCGATATTAACTGGATGTTCCGCAGTATTGGGGATAATCCATCGTTGTATGTTAATGGTCAATTGATTGCGGAGAATATTTCTGAGTACGAAAAAGTCTTTCATCTTAAAGAAGATTATTTGAAAGCCGGAATCAATCGTGTTGTGGTTATTGCTACTCCTTATGTGAAAGAAAACCCGTGGTCGGTGGTAAATACTGAACCCGGAAAACTGCAGGTAGTCATTCCTGCTGAGCCATGGCAGCGCAAAACATTTAATGGTTTGGCCCAGGTGATTATTCAATCGACTGGCGGAGCCGGTGAAATAAAGCTAATCGGTAATTCAGATGGGCTGAAAACCGGAGAATTGGTTATTGAAGCGGTGGAAGCCGAAGGCAGTCCTGCAGTGAAGTAAAACTTTGCTTGTTGTTGTGTCTTTAAAAAGCCGACGGTCTTTAAGCAATAGCCTGGGGCTGTCTCAAAAGTCCAAATTAGATGTCATTCTGAGCTTGTCGTTTGATATACAGATATTTCAAACAACTCAGACTGACAATGATTTAATGTTTTAAACTAAAGCGACAGCCTCAGGGAATTTTTCAGCCTGTTTATACGTTACCTGTCTTTTGGATAAGGTAGGTTAAATGTGGTTTGAACAAATATAGCTTCTTACTAAAATAAATAGTCTATGAAAAAAAGAACTTATCTCCAATTATGGGCAAAACCGGCTTTGCTGTTTTTATCAGTGCTGGCGATGCTGCCTGTAACAGGTCAACGCCAGGAAATGGGCCTTCGAAACGAACCCGTGGATATCAGTGATGATTTTCGCAGCTTTAAAAACACTTATTATCTGGCCGATAAAATGGTCAATTTTGACCCGAAAACCGGGAGCGGAGAAATAGTTTACAACCGGTATGAGTTCAAAACCCGGATGGCTTTTAATAATATGCTGGGAGTTTTGCGTCCTGTGACACCCAATGAGTTTCCTGAAGCCGAATATGAAGTGTCGCCCACGCTTCCGTTTTCGGTGCAGTTTGTTTCTCCCCGGACGGTCCGATTGCAGGCTCAGTCCGGCTTTGTGAGCCCCGAAGTGGCCAATGGAGAATCCATGATGCTCGTCAACAATGAGATGCCACCCAGCGATGCCTGGAAATATGAACAAATAGAGGGGGGCCACAGGTACAGCAGCCAATTTGGAGCTGTTGTGATTGATGAAAATCCCTGGCGCGTTTCGTTCTACGATGAAAAGGGCAAACTGTTAACCAGCACCAACCATCATGTGGATAATGCTGATGCTACTTACACGCCCATAATGCCTTTTTCGTACGTTCGCAGAGCCTCAGACTACAGCCGTAGTTTCTCGGCAACTTTTAATCTTTTACCCGATGAAAAAATCTTCGGTTTTGGCGAACAATATACCGAATTGGATAAGCGGGGACAGAAAGTTGTTCTGTGGGTTGATGATGCCAATGGTACCCAGAACGAAACCAGTTACAAGCCCATCCCGTTTTTTCTGAGTAGCCGTGGTTACGGAATGTTTATGCATACTTCGTCACCCATTACCTGCGACGTGGGTAAATATTTTAGTGGTGTCAATTCCCTGATGGTCGGTGACGAAACATTGGATTTGTTTGTTTTTCTGGGAGAACCCAGGGAGGTTCTGGATGCTTATACCGATGTAACCGGAAAACCTGAAATGCCCCCATTGTGGTCGTTTGGGCTTTGGATGAGTCGAATTACCTATTTCTCGGAGGAGGATGGACGCAATGTGGCGAATGAACTGCGCAAATATGAAATTCCTTGTGATGTGATTCATTTTGATACCGGTTGGTTCGAAACTGACTGGCGATGCGATTATCAGTTTTCGGAATCGCGTTTCGATAATGCCGGAAGAATGATAAAAGACCTCAAAAAACAGGGTTTTCATACATCACTCTGGCAATTGCCGTACTTTGTTCCACAAAATACGCTCTTCCCTGAGATTATTGAAAAGGGACTGTTCATAAAAAACGACAAGGGAAATCTTCCCACTGAAGATGCCATTCTGGATTTTAGCAATCCGGAAGCTGTTTCGTGGTATCAAAATAAACTCAGAGGGTTGCTCGAACTGGGCGTGGGTGCCATAAAAGTGGACTTTGGGGAGGCTGCTCCTGCCAAAGGGGTTTATCACAATGGTCGCACCGGTTTTTACGAGCATAACCTTTATCCTCTGCGATACAATAAAGCGGTTGCTGAGGTTACCAAAGAGGTGACGGGAGACCAGATAATGTGGGCACGCAGTACGTGGGCCGGCAGTCAGCGGTGGCCGTTGCACTGGGGTGGAGACCCTGCCAATACCAATTCGGCTATGGCAGCAACGGTTCGTGGCGGTTTGTCAATGGGATTATCCGGCTTCTCATTTTGGAGTCACGATATCGGTGGATTTGTGCTGAAAACTCCGGAGGATGTTTATCGCCGATGGTTACCATTTGGTTTGTTGTCGTCGCATTCACGCACGCATGGTACTCCCCCAAAAGAACCATGGGAATATGGAGAGGACTTTACCGATGCTTTCCGAAAAGCCACGAATATGCGTTATGAATTGATGCCATACATTTACGCTCAGGCCAGGCATTCCGCAGAGAATGGTTTGCCAATGATGCGCGCTCTGTTTGTGGAATATCCCGATGATCCTGGTGCCTGGTTGGTGGATGACCAGTATTTGTTTGGCTCGGATATTCTGGTGGCTCCCATGTTTGAGAAAGCAGAAAGTCGTCAGGTTTATCTGCCTGGAAAACATAAGTGGATCGATTATCAGTCAGGGAATGTTTACAATCCCGGTTGGAATGACATTAGGCCAGGTGACATTCCTGTGGTAATGCTGGTTCGTGACGGCGCAGTGGTGCCACACATTCATCTGGCCCAGTCAACCATGCAAATGGACTGGTCGAAACTGGAGTTGAAAGTCTTTGCTGCCGATGCAATATCGGTCAAAGGAATGGTTTGTCTGCCCTCTGATAATGAATTACAGCAAGTGGAGATACAACTGGAAGACGAAAAATTTGTATTAAAAGAAAACCTGCTGGAAGGAAAAGCAACACTGAATGTCACAGTTAAGTAATCGAGGTTTGTTAATACATTTTCTTTGAGATAAAAAACCCCGTCAGGAATTCCTGGCGGGGTTTTTTATTCTCAGTAAATATTTGCAAATTACTTTGAAAATAAGAATTTTGCGCTTCTGTGTTTGGGCCTTTTTAAGGACTATTGTTAATTAAAAGGCGTAAAAATTAGTTACAATTCTTGTCTTGTTTAGGACGTTATTTATCTTTTTGATATCATGAGAAATAGGGGTTGATTGTTTTGGTATTATCGTCCTTAATTTTTTTTATTTGTTACAAGGCTACATGTTTTTTTGACTTTCATATTGATAAATAATCAATATATTTGCCTCGATTTTGGTGATCGGCGATGAAATCTTCATTGTCGATAAAAGGGAATCCGGTGTAAATCCGGAGCTGTACCCGCAGCTGTAAGCTCTTTAATGGTGGTTTGAAAAAACTCTTTTACCACTGGAAACAAAAGGCAATGCTCAGTGACCAATGACCAATTATCAATTCAATATTGATAATTGATAGCTGGTAATTGATCATTGAAAATGTTTCCGGGAAGGTCTTTTCAAACCGGAGCGAGCCAGAAAACCTGCCAGAATGCATTTTTTTCTTAACATTTTGCTTCCGGGATAGAAGTTATGTTTAGGACATTCGCGCGCGTGTTCGGCATGTTTTTCTTTATCATTATGGATGCAAGGTGGAATAATTAATTAAAATTATTTTAACCATGCAGAAATTTTTTTGGATCATTGTATTCTTATTCATTGGAATAGGACTGCCCGCTTTTTCACAAAACACTTCGCTTTCAGGAGTTATCACAACCAGCAATTCCGGCAATCCTTTGCCGGGGGCTCACATTTATTTCAAAGGAACCAATATCGGAACCGCCTCCAACAATAAGGGGCATTATGAACTTAACAGTATTAAGCCCGGAAATTACTCTTTGATTGTCTCTTTCAACGGATTTAAAAGAATCAGACAGGAGGTTGAAATTACTGAAGGCCGCAATGAAATGGACTTTTCATTGGAGGAATCAAACAGCAATCTTGGTGAAGTTGTCGTTACCGGTACAGGAACTGCCCACCATTTAAAAAATGCGCCTGTCCCCTCAGAACTCATTTCCTCCAAAGAGGTGAAAAGCGTTGGGGCTACCGATTTTAATGATTTGATGCTGAGTCTGAGCCCTTCATTTGACTTTAGTCCCGGCACCATGGGAGCTTTCATGAAGCTAAACGGCTTGAGCAACGATTTTATCGTGGTATTGATTGATGGGAAACGACTTTATGGGGATATTGGTGGCAATATCGATCTCAATCGAATCAATCCCGATAATATTGAACGTATCGAAATACTGAAAGGAGCTTCATCACTGCTATATGGCTCCGATGCAATTGCCGGTGTTGTGAATATTATCACCAAAGAATCCGGACAAAAAAACCATTTTTCTAACACCACCCGCATCAGGGGAAATAGTACCTGGCAACAAAATAATGTGGTGGAAGTGGATGCCGGCAGATTGTCCTCTCACACTTCTTTTGACCGTAAGAGCAGCGATGGGTGGCAGCTCAGTAAATATGAAGAAGTTGGTGATGAATTGGTTGAAACAGAAGAGAAAACCATGAAGGCTTATGAGGACTTTACGCTATCTCAGAAATTTGAATTTGCTGCTACACCAAAACTCGATTTCTACGCCGAAGGTTCCTATTACCAGAAGGATATGTTCAGGCAGCAGTCTGTGGCTGATTATGGCTATTACTATCAGGATGAGACTTATGGAGCCGGAACTAAATACCTGTTGGATAACAGGGATTATATTTCTTTTGATTATCATCACGACAAGTTTCTTTATTACTATCGGTACAATCATGATGATGTGGACGGAGATTTTCAGAAAGATCAGAAGACTATTAATAATGATCAGCGCCTGGATAATGCACGTTTAAAGTATCTGAATGTCCTATCGTCTGATAACACCCTGACTTTTGGTGTTGATTACCTGAATGAGAAAATGGTATCGGCCAACCGCTTGGTAGATGGAGAAGCCGATGCTTATACCATCGCTCTTTATGCTCAGGATGAAATGACGTTTTTCGATGCTTTGGATGTGGTGGCGGGCGTCCGGTACGTCAATCACAAAGAGTTAGGTAGTGCCTTTACTCCTAAACTTTCAGCACTCTACAAGGTTGGGAATTTCAATATTCGGAGTACGTATGGTATAGGTTTTAAAGCCCCTACACTCAAAGAACTTTATTACAATTATGAAAAGCGGGGACGCGTTTACCTGGGGAATACTGACCTGGATCCCCAGGAATCAGAGTATTTATCTGTCGGTGTTGAATACAATACCCGTCTGGTTTCTCTGAGTGCATCAGCCTACCGCAACAATGTTGATAATCTGATTGACTATGTTGATGGTGGAGGGGAGAATGTTCGAATTCATGATAATATTTCAGAAGCCAGATCCGAGGGGATTGATGTGTTGCTGGATGTGCGGACAGGTGCTGGTTTTTCCATTGGCGGGGGATACAGTTATGTGGATGCCCGCAATCTTACGGATGATATTCGCCTGGAAGGAGTTGCGGAGCATAGTGGTAACATCAGACTGGCTTATGATCACCATTGGAAGAATTACGCGCTGAATGCGAATATTTTTGGCCGTATCCAGGATGAAAAATTCTATGATGGAGATCCCAATGCCAAGGGGTATGATTTATGGAATTTCACCACCAATCATACTTTTTCCAATTTGGGGAGTCTGATTGTCGAATTGTCTGCCGGTGTTGACAATGTTTTTGATTATGTGGATGACAGTCCTCTTGGGGCTCATTACGGTACTTTAACGCCAGGACGCACCTTTTTTGCGGGGTTGAGAATAAACTTTTCAGAGTAAAACGCCAAATCAAATGAAGAACTTATTATTAATCGGCTTATTTGCTATAATCTTCTTTAATATGGGAACAAATGCTCAGACTAAAACAGGGAAGAAAGGCATTTTGCTGATCACTTTTGGTACCAGTTACCCTGAAGCCCGAAAAGCTTTTGAAAATATTGAACAGAAGGTGAAAACCCACTGGCCTGATGTTGATATTTACTGGGCCTACACATCCGGATTCATTCGAAAAAAACTGGCAAAACAAGGCATTCAGATGGATTCGCCATCCGAAGCGCTGGCTAAAATTGGAGAGGCCGGATATACGCTCGTAGCAGCACAATCGCTGCATATTATTCCGGGGGCTGAATTTCATGATGTGGTACATACTGTTAAAGGGTTTAGCCTGGTTCAAAAAGGGGTCGGGAAAACAAACATGGGGCGTCCGTTGGTAAGTAACCATGAGGATCTCCAGCGTATGGCCCGCTTTTTTACGCAACAACTTCCAGTTTCGGATGATGAGGCGGTAGTGCTTATGGGGCATGGTACCCATCACGATGCCAATATCTATTATCCGGGATTTCAATATTATTTGAATGATTTGTCAGACCGTCATTATGTGGCAACTGTGGAAGGATATCCTTCACTGGATAATGTGATAAAACAATTGAAAAAAGAACATATTCAGAAAGTGACATTAACTCCATTTATGTCGGTTGCCGGAGATCATGCCCAAAACGATATGGCAGGCGAGGAGAAGGAGAGCTGGAAATCGCAGCTCGAAGCTGAAGGGTTTGAGGTGGATGTTGTGATGAAAGGACTTGCCGAATATGATGAGGTGGTAATGATATGGATCGATCATTTAAAGGAGGCTTTTGATGAGTTGTAAACTGTGTAGTTCATTGTTGCTGATTGTGTTCTTTTTAAGTTGCAGTGTTAAGCAGCAGAAAGGTCAATCTGCATCGGGCAACATTGAAAATATAGAATTAAAGTATGCTCATGAGTTTTCTTTGCAAAAGCAGGGAAATCGCCATTTGCTGACGGTTTTTATGGATGAGGATCACTCTGACCAGTCGGCCCGCAAGTTTACTTTGGTAAAGGATAGTGCAGATGCTGCCGGCATAGAAAATGTGATTCACGTACCATGCAAAAAGATTGTCTGTGTTTCATCAACTCAGTTGGCTTATTTCTTTGCCCTGGAGGATATCGATGACATTGTTGCGATTAATAGCAGTCGCTATCTTTTTCATGAAGAGATGAATGCCCGGGTGGCTGAAGGTAAAGTTAAGCAGATCGGAAAGGAAGGGAATTTTAACCTGGAAGTGCTGGCAGCTTTGAATCCTGATGTGATTTTTGTGTCACCGTTCAAAGCTGGTGGGTACGATGTTTTAAGAAATATGGGAATTCCGCTTGTTCCGATGGCTGCTTACAATGAAATGACCCCGCTTGGACGCGCCGAATGGCTGAAGATGATGGCGCTGTTTGTTGGGCAGGAGACAAAGGCAGATACGATTTTTAATAAGCTTGCAAAGCGTTACAATGAATTAAAAGACCAGGTGGCTGGCATTGATATGCGTCCAACGGTTTTTTCGGGGAAGATGCGTTCCGGTTCCTGGTATGTTCCTGGCGGGGATAGTTTCTATGCTCGCTTGTTTCGGGATGCAGGCGCTGATTATGTCGTTGATGATAATGAGCAGGGGGCGTATCCGGTTGATTTTGAGACTATTTACAGAAAGGCGTATGATGCTGATTTCTGGCGCCTGGTTCACCCGGAAAAAATCGGACTTTCTCTACCTGATTTTTTGCAGCAGGATGTAAGGTACGCTGATTTCAAAGCCGCCAGAGAGAGAAATGTTTTGTTATGCAATATCCGTGAGAAACCATATTATGAGCAGTCAGCCGTGAAACCGGATGTGCTTTTGGCCGATTATATCCATTTTTTTCATAGTGAGGTCTTACCGGGTTATGAACCGTTTTTTTATGAAAGATTGAAATGATTGGGAAAGGGAGTAAACGAGTCACCATTGTCTTGTTGGCAGCACTTTTGCTGACCGCCATTCTCATGGTCTTAAATATGGCTTTGGGGTCGGTGCATGTTCCCTTGTCGGAAGTGGTCTCTCTTCTTTTTACAGGGGAGAGCAGTAATGTTGTTTTTGATAATATTGTTTTAAAAACCCGCCTGCCTCAAACCTTGGTGTCTGTTGGGGCTGGTATGGCTCTCGGTGTCGCTGGATTATTGATGCAGACCCTGTTTAAGAATCCGCTGGCCGGCCCTTCTGTTTTAGGGATATCATCAGGAGCCAGCCTGGGTGTTGCTTTTGTGATGTTGTTCTCCGGTCAGTTTTTAGGCTTTTCATTTTACAGTCTTGGTTGGTGGGGGGATTTTGCAGTGATATTGTCCTCTTTTCTGGGGGCGGGCATAGTGCTTTTGCTGATTCTTTTTATTTCCAGTCGCATAGGAGGAACACTCAGTGTGTTGATTATCGGGGTGATGATTGGTTATTTGTCCTCTTCATTGGTTGGGCTGTTGAAATTTTACAGCACAGAAGAAGATGTGCACAATTATGTGATTTGGGGCCTGGGTAGTTTTAGTCGAATGTCGGCAGAAAAAGCCTGGATTTTTAGTTTGGTGACAATCGCTTTGTCCATTTCGTCACTGGCTTTAAGTAAGTCTTTGAATCTATTGTCACTGGGTGACAGATACGCCATTAATCTGGGTTTAAAGCTAAAAAGGGCTCGCTTTGGAGTGATTGCATCCGCAGGTTTTCTCACTGCCCTGGTGACCTCATTTTGTGGCCCGGTGATATTTATCGGAGTGGCAGTGCCGCATCTGGCCAAATTATTATCGCGAACAGCCAATCATTATCATCTGGTCATCAATGCTGCAGTGATTGGGGGCGCAACAGCTTTATTATGTAACTTGGTGGCCCGCCTTCCGGGATTGGAGCAGGAGTTGCCCATTAATTCGGTAACTGCCTTCGTGGGGGCTCCTGTGGTTATATGGGTGATTTGGAAGGGAAAGAGAAATAAAGAATAGTGCATGGGGCATGGTGCAAAGAGAATAAAATGGCTATCGCGTATTTGCGTTTAAATAGCAATAGATTGTTAGACTTTTAGATTAAAGATCAACCCTGTCCAAAATATTTTTTTTAAGAGCTGTCGGGCTTGTTGAGTGTGGACCTTGGCAGGTAAGCCTAAAAACAAGGTTGTTTCATCGAAAAATCGTCTTTGTTTGAATCTCAGGCGCGCAGCAAGTGAGATGAGTTTAGACGATTTCGATGGAAGAACCGTAGTTTTTAGAGTGAAAGCTGGTTAAGTCTTGATTTTTTTTGATTACTTTTTTGTATCAAGACAAAAAAGTAATTCAGGGTTTAAGGGATGAAATCCCTTTTGGAAAATGTTTAGGACTCTATTGATTTAAGACAATTTATATAATGTTGATATTCTGTGTTTTAGATGATAAAAACTATGATTTCAAGTAATTGAATTTCAATGCATTGCAATTTCGAAATTTCGGGATAACGGAGAATTGTAAATAAAATGGAAATGATAAAATTAAAGCATCCACTGATGGTAGTAGGTACCGGTTCCGATGTAGGGAAGAGTGTGCTGGCTACCGGCTTTTGCCGCATCTTTTTGCAGGATGGATATCGTCCCGTTCCTTTTAAGGCGCAGAATATGTCACTCAATAGCTACGTAACTGCTAACGGGGGAGAAATTGGTCGCGCACAGGCGGTGCAGGCAGAGGCGTGCCGGTTGGATTGTCATACCGATATGAATCCCGTGTTGCTTAAGCCCGGCTCGGATAAGCAATCTCAGGTGATAGTAAATGGAAAGGTACTGGGGAATTATGTTGCAGGCAGTTATTTCAGGGGCGAGATAAAAGACCAGTTGTTTGGGGAAGTCACAGGGGCGTTTGAACGTTTGCTTAAATCGTATAATCCCGTGGTTATTGAAGGTGCGGGGAGCATTGCCGAACTTAATCTGAAAAACAATGACATTGTGAATATGCGAATTGCCGTTGCGACTAAAGCGGCCACGGTACTGGTGGCTGACATTGAGCGGGGAGGGGTTTTTGCTTCGGTTTTTGGCTCCATTATGTTGCTTGATACGGAAGAGCGAAAACAGATTAAGGGTGTTATTATCAATAAATTTCGGGGAGATGTTTCTTTGTTTGATGAGGGACGAAAGATTCTGGAAGATTTGACCGGCGTTCCAGTACTTGGCATTATTCCGGCATTCAGTCATATCAGCATTGAAGAGGAAGACTCCATTTCGTTAGAGCGAAAAGCGACTTCTGCTCTCGATAATAAGGTCAATGTCGCAGTGATTCATCTCAGAAGATTGTCTAATTTCACAGATTTCAATTGTCTGGAACAAGACGAGCGAGTGAATCTTTTCTACACCAATAATACGGAAGAGATCAAAAAAGCCGACATCATCATTTTGCCCGGATCTAAAAGTACCATTGCAGATTTGATTGAGCTGCGTCGAAATGGGGTGGCAGAGGAGATTATTCGCCAGTCAAGGGCCGGAAAATCAGTGATTGGTATTTGTGGGGGCTATCAGATGATGGGAGCTCGAATTGAAGATCCCGAACATGTGGAGGGGAGTGTGGATGCAGTGCCCGGGTTGAATATTTTACCGGTGACGACCACCCTGGAATCGGAGAAATACACCGTGCGAACTTCATTTTTTTTCAAGGATTTTGAGGAGCCTTGCAGTGGCTATGAAATCCACATGGGGCAAACGAGAGGTGATGGTGCTGAAGTCTTAAATCGTCTGGAAAACGGGCAATCAGAAGGGTGCCGGATGAATACACAAATTTGGGGTACCTATATGCATGGAATACTTGATAACCCGGTTGTGATAGAAGATATTCTGGCTCCTTATGTGCAAGGTGTCACCCCCTCCATTAGTTATGATGAGTTTAAACAAAATCAGTACGACCTGTTGGCCGATCATATTCGCCAAAATGTGGATATGGATCTGACCTATAAAATATTGTCAGAATGATTAAGGGACACGGTGACGACATCTATGATTTTCCGGATATTCGAATCAATTTCAGTTCGAATGTTATTCCGGGGGGGGTACATCCGTCGTTGAGAAATCACCTGAGTTCCTGTTTGAAATGTATTGAATGTTATCCGGATCCTTTGGGTGAAGGGCTTGCGTGTCAGATAGAACATCACAAACATCTTTCTGCCGGAAGTGTCATGATTACTAACGGGGCTGTTGAAGCTTTTTATTTAATTGCGGAGATGTTTCAGGGGAAGAAGTCATTAATCTTTTATCCCTCTTTTTCGGAGTACGAGGATGCCTGCCTTAAGTTCAATCACCAAATTGAGTTTTTCCACCAAACAACATTCGGAGATGTGGGTTATTCAGGGTTAGATCTGGTTTGGATTTGTAATCCCAACAACCCGGACGGTCGCATTTATGACCAGGAAAAGCTGGTGAAAGAAATTGAGGATAATCCCAATATTATATTTGTGGTGGATGAGGCCTACACCGATTTTTTAAACAGTGATATATCACTCGAATCCTGTTTGCCGGAATACAGAAATCTAATCATTGTAAAATCGTTAACCAAAATCTTTGCGATTCCCGGGCTCCGGCTGGGGTATCTTTTGGCAGATTCAACAATAATTGATGGACTGTACCGACAAGTGATGCCCTGGAGAATTAATGCCCTGGCACTGGAGGCAGGACGTTTTTGTTTTAGCAATCTTGATCACGATAAGCAGGAAGTGGCCGGATATCTTCAGGAATCCCAGCGATTTCAAAATGCGATCAATGATATAGACGGGTTTAGGGTGGAGCCTTCTTCAACTACGTTTTTTTTGGTAGAGGCCCCGTTTTCTGCAGCAGTTTTGAAAAATCATTTGGCTCATAATAATAACATTCTGATAAGGGATGCATCCAATTTCAGGGGCCTGACAGAAAATTATTTCAGGGTTTCGGTGCAGGCGCCCAAAGAAAATAACCAATTAATTGAAGCGCTCAAAGAATGGAGTTGAATTTGCTTATACCGGCTTTGATTTTTGCCTGGATACTCGACCGTATTCTTGGGGATCCTTCTTGGATGCCACATCCGGTTGTTGTATTTGGAAAACTTATTGCATTTTTCGAGAAGAAATGTAACCGGGGAAGAGGCAATTTTGTGCGTGGAATGGTGGTGACGGTCGTCTTGGTCACCGGGGTGTTTTTCTTTTTTTACCGGGTCATTTTTCTGTTGGGTCAGATAAATCTCTGGCTGGAAGTGTTTTTTCAAATGGTCTTTATCTTTATGGGTTTGGCCGGTACCACTCTTATTCGTGAAGGGGAATCTGTTTTCGAAAAGTTGCAGATAGGGATCGACGAAGGGCGGCGACAGGTTGGGCGGATTGTTGGGCGCGACACCAAAAACCTGAGTAGTCATGAAATTAAAACTGCCACTCTTGAAACATTGGCCGAAAACCTGAGTGACGGAGTTGTGGCTCCTCTATTTTGGCTGGCCATTTTCGGGGTTCCGGGTATGATGGCTTATAAGATGATCAATACACTGGATTCAATGATTGGTTACAAAAATGAAAGATATGAACAGTTTGGGAAATTTGCTGCCCGATTGGATGATATTGCTAATTACCTTCCGGCTAGAATTACAGCACTTTTAATGGCATTTTTTGGAATGAGATACAGGGCTTTTCAGTTCATTTTTCGGTTTGGGAGATCGCATAACAGCCCCAATGCCGGATATCCCGAAGCTGCCTTGGCCGGCATCCTGAATGTCCAGTTTGGGGGGGATCATGATTATTTTGGAGAGGTGGTTTCCAAACCGAAAATTGGCAACAACAAAAGAGCTATAAATATATCGGACCTGAATAAAACAATTCAAATCAACAGGGCAGTTGAAATCCTGATGATTGTCTTGGTTATTTCGGTCTGGATTATCACTGATTTACCTTGTGGAGCACAAAATGCAGAGGTTCTGTTTTCTGGTCCCGGCAGTTTTGTCTTCACTATAAAACAATAAAACTATGAATTCACTTAAAAACCTAAACATTCAGCCCATCGAAAATGGTGAGTTGAGAAAACTTCTTCAGCACAATATAGACCAGAAGACTAAGCCGGTGGGCTCTTTGGGATATCTTGAAGAGTTGGCCTTACGAATTGGTCTCATTCAGGAAAGTACAAGGCCTGAATTAAAATCGCCTGTGATGCTTACAGTGGCATCCGACCACGGCATCACCGAGGAAGGGGTAAGTCCGGTGCCTCCGGAGATTACCTGGCAGCAGGTGAATAATTTTATCAATGGTGGCGGTGGAATCGGACTATTTTGTAAACAATATGGTTTCGATTTGTATGTAGTGGATGCAGGTGTTGATCACGATTTTGAACCTCATCCGAGATTGATTGATAAAAAGGTTCGCAAAGCAACACGAAATTTCTTGAAAGAACCCGCCATGACACAGGAGGAATGTGACAAGGCAATTCAGAACGGTCGGGATGTGGTGGCCCTTTTTGCTGAAAAAGGGAGTAATGTTGTTGGGTTTGGTGAGATGGGTATTGGAAATTCCTCTCCTGCAACTGCATTACTGTCTGTTTATACCGGGCTGTCTCTGGAGGAGTGTACTGGTCCCGGATGTGGGTTGGATCAGAAGGGGATTCAAAAAAAATCTGGTGTATTGCAACAGGCCATCGAGAAACATGGCATTCTTGAAAAACCAGAAGCGAATCTTGCCGCTTATGGAGGTCTTGAAATTGCCACTATGGTAGGTGGAATGCTGGAAGCGGCTCAACGTCGAATGCTCATTGTTGTGGATGGTTTTATCACGACGTCGGCATTTTTAGCAGCTTACGAAATTTGTCCCACTGTTCGGGATTATGCTGTTTTTTCTCATTGTTCCAAAGAGCATGGACATGTGAAAATGCTTAATTACATGAACGGTCGGCCGTTGCTAAATCTTGATCTTCGTTTGGGGGAGGGAACAGGCTCTGCTATTGCCTATCCAATCATTCAGGGAAGTGTGGCTATGCTTAATGAAATGACCTCCTTTGGTGAAGCAAAAGTTTATAATGTGGTAGATGAAACCGGAAATATTGTGACGAAATAAAGTGTTTATTGTTTTTTTTGAAAGTACAAGATTGTATAAGCAATCCTTGAATTTAGTCTGCACCAGAGAGGCAACCTTGTAAAACAACCTGCTAACTAAACAACTCTTTTGTGATTAAAAGAGATTGACTGTTTAAATGGCGGGCTGGCCTGTCCGTTTTCCGGGCCGGCGGTTGGCGAGAAGGCTTAATGGACGACTTCAGAGCCTTGCGGGTCAGCCGGAAATTAAGCTTGATGCGGGCGGATAGGTTTAAACGGACTTCCCGAGAATAGTTTTTGTTGGTTTTTGGCTTTAAGGCCAAAAAACCTTACAAAACTTAATTCGGGATTGGTTTCTTTTTGGGGCAATGCCAAAAAGAACAATAATAAAAAATTAGATATTTGGAACTGCTGACTTTTTCAACAGGTCTAAAATAAAGGTGCATTGGATATTGCGTTAAGTGCATGGAGTGGACAAACACACACTCTTTGCACTCTGCACTCTGCACTCTGCACTCTGCTTTTAACCATCAATGCTTATGCGAGAACTAAATATCCTTTTTTCCTCAATTCTCTACTTCACCCGGCTGCCTTTGCCGTTTAAAGTGGAGTATCGAAAAGAGAATCAGCAACTGGCCTTAACCTGGTTTCCCATGATTGGCTTTATCGTGGGAGGTTTGGGAGCTCTTGTCTTTTGGCTGCCCCATCTTTATTTGCCACAATCAGTGGCTGTAATTGTTTCGTTGGGTGCGAGTGTGTTGGTGACAGGTGCTTTCCATGAGGATGGATTTGCGGATGTTTGTGATGCTTTTGGTGGGGGATATAGTAAAGACCAGCGATTGAAGATAATGAAAGATTCGCGTGTTGGAGCCTATGCGCTAATAGGTGTAGTGCTTTTATTTGCACTCAAAATCGCTTTGCTTATAGAAATAAATGCCTTGTGGATACCTGTTATTTTGATTACTTCCCATGTGTTGAGTCGGTGGTCAACCCTGATAATATCTATGGGTTGGAGTTATGCCCGGCCAACCGGGGAGTCTAAGTCACGCGATACCAGTCATCCCATTTCATGGATGCGGTTTTTCTGGGCAACTGTACTTGGATTTTCTCCACTGTTGTTGTTTGAATCCTGGTGGGTGCTGGTGACGGTTCCTGTTGTCACTGTGTTTTCTCTATTGTCAGGAAAATGGTTTCAAAAACGAATTGGTGGATATACCGGAGATTGCCTGGGGGCTGTACAGCAGGTAAATGAGGTGTTGGTAATGGCTGTTTTGTTGATTGGTGTTGGTTGAAATTTGATGGGAGTTTGCTCTTGTTGAAAAGGAGCCTGAAGGGCTCCAATATTTATAGCTAACGCGGCATACATATGTCACCCGACGCTGAAGGTGTCGAACAACCGAAAAATAGTGAATTGTATTCGACCGCCTTCGGGGTCGATATTTTCTCATTGTTATTTGGCTATAAATATGAGACCCGCTTAGGGGTCGGAGATATAATTGGAGATTACTCATCAAAAAGAAATGGAAGGTATCCCTGATTGTTTGAAACATTCTTTAAATACCTATGCAATATTAAGCTAAAGCTTAACAAAAATGAAAAAAGGTATAAGATTGGAAGTTAGAACCCAGATTAACCTGGAGAAAATTTCTTTAATTCTTTGCGTTTAAAATAAAATATTATGTCAAAGAACATCTATTTTATTCGACATCCTAAAACAGAAGCTCCTCCAGGCGTTTGCTATGGCAACTCAGATGTGAAACCATCTGCTGAATCTTTGGAAAAAGCAGCTGCTAAAGCCCGGACTAAACTTAATGGTACGAGTGTTGACATCTGCTATTCCAGTCCGCTTTCGCGATGTACCATGCTTGCCGGAGCATTGATGCAAGATCGGATGGTCGTGACTTCCGAACGCATTCGGGAGATCAATTTTGGCCGATGGGAAATGGTACCCTGGATCGATATTCCTGAAGAGGAGCAAGAGCAGTGGGGGCAGGATTTTATCAATTGTAAAATTCATGGGGGAGAGAATTTTTTTGACGTGCAGCATCGGGTTCTTTCCTTTCTGAATGAATTGGTGAATACCGGTCACACGAACATTATGGTGGTTACTCATGCCGGATTGTTGAGAGCTTTACTGGCTCATCTGTTGGAAGCATCGCCCCGGAAGATATTTGCCATGCATATCGATTACGGAGATGTGATTTGTTTGGAATGGTACAATAGCGAATATTATAAAGTGAAATATTTGTAGGAAGCCTCTATTATCTATTGTCTAATCATCTAATATCTAAATAATGCTTTATTTCATCACAGGCGGACAACGATCAGGAAAAAGCAGTTACGCCCAAAAGCTGGCGTTGAAAATATCATCCAACCCTGTTTATTTGGCTACTGCTCGTATTTGGGATGATGATTTTCGCCAGCGAGTGGAACGCCATCAAAGGGATCGTGGTTCCGAATGGACAAATATTGAAGAACCGCTGAATATTTCTGATTGTAAAGTGTCGGGCCGGGTTGTGGTGCTGGATTGCGTCACATTGTGGCTTACCAACCTCTTTTTTGATCATCAGGATATGTCGGTGGATGAGGTTTTAGAAATGGCTAAAGAAGAGTTTGGCAAACTGATTACGAAGGATGTCACCCTAATCGTTATTTCCAATGAGATAGGGCTGGGCGGCCATGCTGAGAGCGCGGTTGCAAGACGTTTTACCGATCTGCAGGGATGGATGAATCAGCACATTGCAGGCCTGGCCGATGTAGCAACGCTGATGGTGGCAGGATTGCCCTTGCAACTTAAAGGGCCTGGAGCAAAGGGCACGGCGCATGGTGCATAGAAGTTGTCAAACGGCTTTTCTATTTACACCAAGCCCTCTGCACCTTGCAAATTTATTTAGATATGACAAAACCAACCTTTCTTATTGCCGCGCCCAAAAGTAATTCGGGGAAGACCTTGATAACACTGGGACTCATTAAAGCTATTAGTGACCAGGGTTATTGTGTGCAACCATTTAAATGCGGCCCCGATTACATCGATCCGATGCATCATACGGCCATTGCTGGTAGATCTTCTTACAATCTGGATTTGTGGATGTCATCAGAAAGCCATGTAAAATCAATTTTTCATTCTCAGATGAAAGATGCCGGGGTGGGTGTTGTGGAGGGTGTTATGGGCTTGTTTGATGGAGCCCGAAAGGATGAGGGAAGTTCGGCTGCCATCGCCCGGTTATTGGATGTCCCGGTGGTTTTGGTGGTGGATGCTTCCAGTGTGGCTTATTCTGTTGCCCCTCTTTTGTATGGATTTAAGCATTTCGATCGGGGTATTCGACTGGCCGGCGTCATTTTCAATAAGGTGGCAGGAGATTCTCATTACCAATTTCTGAAAGAAGCAGCAGAAGATTCAGGTGTTAAAGCACTGGGATATGTGCCAAGAGATAAGGCTTTGGCCATTGATGACCGGCATTTGGGATTACACATGCCGGGTGAAGGAAAAGAGGCTGAAATAGTAAAAAAAGCGGCAGATCTCATAAAGGAGCATGTGCTGGTTCCAGCCTTGCTTGAGGCAGCTGGAGGGGTGCCGGGAGAGAATACAAAACATCCAGATTCTAGCGGCTTTTGTCATTCTGAACGGAGTGAAGAATCTCTTTGTCAGCAATCTTCCCTACCTCAAAGTGTTCGGAATAATAAATGTGGAGACTTTGGAGAGGCTTCCTTTGAATCGCAAAATCTAAAAATAGCCATTGCTTCCGACAAAGCTTTTAATTTTACGTATCAGGCAAATTTAGATTGTCTCAAGGCTTTGGGGACGTTGGAGTACTTTTCTCCAATATCTGATAAAAACTTACCTGATGCGGATCTTATCTGGTTGCCCGGAGGATATCCTGAATTATTTGCTGGGGAGTTATCTAAGAATCGTCTGATGCTATCTGCAATTCGAAAGTTTGCAGAATCAGGAAAAGCCATTGTGGCCGAATGTGGTGGAATGATGTATCTGGGGAAAGAGATAATACTTAAAGATGGTTCGTCGTTTCCCATGGCAGGAGTATTCGATTTTTCAACCTCTTTTAAAGATATGAAACTCCATTTGGGATATCGGGAGGTGAGTGGAGAACCTTTTTCCTTAAGGGGCCATGAATTTCATTATTCCGAATTGTTGAATGCCTGTACCACACCTGAATATGTGGTGAAATCAGCCCGGGGCAAACAGATTGAAATGCCGGTCTTCCGTCACAAGGGGGTGTGGGCTTCTTACATGCACTTGTATTTGGGAGAACCTGGGCGAATGAAGCGTTTTCTGAAGCTTGTTTTAGGGGATTAATGATGAAAGGAACAAATGGTGAAAAAGGGAATTGAAATTGATGTAATCATAAGAGATTAGGATAAGAGCAAGTAAAGATGCTTGAACAAGCGTCTCTTGTTTGAAGGTTAAGAGAATCTCTTGCTTTAAAAAAACATGAAAAAACTAACAGGTATAGGTCTCGGCCCCGGCGATCCGGAGATGATTACCCTGAAAGCGTTAAAAGCTTTACAACAGGCAGATGTGATCTATTATCCGGCCACGTATTCCGAATCAGGGAGGGTAAAATCTTTCTCTTTGGAAATCTTACAGCAGCTGGATATAAGAACGGAGTTTCGGCCATTAATCATTCCCATGACGGATAAAAACCGGGATGAGATTTACCGGAAGGCTTATCAAATGTTGAAGGGAGCTATGGTTGAGGGTAAGGAAGTAGCCGTTGTTAATGAGGGCGACTTGCTTTTCTATAGCACCTTCGGATATTTGTTGAAGATGGCCAAGGCCGATGGTGTAGAGTGTAAAGTGGTTTCAGGGATTCCTGCTTTTATCGCAGCCGGGAGTCTGGGGCATTTGCCAATTGTAGAAGGTAGTGCCGGATTTAATCTTATTGCCCGACCAAAAAGCTTTGCGCAGATATCCCAAATGCTTCAGGAAAATCCTGACAACACGCTGGTGGTAATGAAAATGAAAGTGCTTACCGGCTGGTATCACCACCTGAAGCAATGCTCTCGTCCTTTCCTTTATGTGGAAAAGGCTGGCACAACCGATGAGTTTGTTACCTCAAATGTGGAGGATTTAAAGGATAGGGAGATTCCTTATTTTTCAGTGATAATGTTTTACAGCGGGACAATGGTGGAAGGGTAGAAAGGTTGAACGATGAATGTATAGAAAGTACTTCATCTTTTACCATATTACCCTATTACCTTTTTCTCCTTCAACCATACTATTTTATGAGCAAAATATACACCATAGGTATTGGTCCCGGTGACCAGAATCAGATGACTCCCCAGGCAGTAGAAGCCTTGAAGGCATCCGATACTATTGTTGGCTACCACCATTATTTCGAATACATCGGTCACCTCACCAAAGGGAAAGAGGCGATCAGCACAGGTATGAAGAAAGAGCGGGATCGTGCCAAATCGGCTTTTAAGGAGGCTGAAAAAGGGAAAACAGTCTCGGTTATCAGCAGCGGTGATTCAGGAGTTTACGGGATGGCCCCGCTTCTTTGGGAGATGAAAGAGGAACGTGCATCGGAGGTGGAAATTGAAGTTGTTCCGGGTATCAGTGCCATGTTTACTGCTGCAGCACGCATGGGGGCACCGTTGGGACATGATTTTTGTTCGATTTCTTTGTCCGACTTGCTCACGCCCTGGGAACGAATTGAAAAACGGATTGAGGCAGCTGCCGGGGCTGATTTCGTGACTGCTGTTTACAATCCTGTCAGCAAGGGACGATTCTGGCAACTAATGCGGCTCCGGGACATTTTTTTGCAGTTTCGGTCTCCTCTGACTTGTGTTTGTATTGCACGGAATGTGGGGCGAAAGGATGAGCAATTGAATTTCCTGACCATTGAAGAACTGGATGCTTCGATGGTGGATATGTTTTCCCTGGTGATGGTAGGCAATAGCCAAACACGCATGATTAATAATCACATGGTGACGCCTCGTGGTTACTATAATCAGAAAGGAACGCAGGAGGACAAACCCGGTCGTCAGATTATGAATGAGAGTTTTCGCACCATTTTAAAGGGCCTGAATGTTGAAAACCAACCTCTGGATCATACATGGGTGGCCCTGCATTGTATTCATACCACGGCCGATTTTGGCATGAACAATTTGCTCGAAATCCGAAATGATATGGTTGCCAGGTTGCATAAGGTTTTTTATTCCGGGAAACCTCCGGTTATTGTCACCGATGTTTCGATGGTCACCCGTGGAATTCGTCGGGAAACCCTTAATAAACTGGGCGTTGAGGTAAAATGCTATCTTGATGATGACCGCGTTAAAACGTTGGCTGCCAATAAAAATATCACCCGTACACAGGCAGGTATTCGTCTGGCCGTGCAGGAGCATCCTGATGCCCTCTTTGCCTTTGGAAATGCGCCTACTGCATTGATGGAACTGGTAAAGCTCATAAGAAACGGGCAGGCTCAACCCGTCGGAGTTGTCGCGGCTCCGGTAGGATTTGTTAATGTTCGTGAAAGCAAATGGCAGTTGAAGTTCGGATGTCCTGAGGTTCCTGCGGTTATTGTGGATGGTCGGAAAGGTGGCAGCAATGTGGCGGCAACCATCATCAATGCCATTTTGAGCTGGGACGATGCCCAGGCGATGCATCCCGGTGATGGATTGTGAGGTGGGGCGAATTCCTATTCGCCCGGAGTGGTATAGCGAATTCCTATTCGCCCAGGAGAGCAGTACAAAGATTCTTGAAGCACAAAAGAAAATAATATGAAGATAACCATCATTGGCATTAACGACAGGCTTCCGGAATTTACCGAAGAGGTGCAAACCTTCATTGCATCGGCGAATTTTTTTGCCGGAGGCAATCGTCATCATGAATTGGTAAAGAAGTACCTGCCGGAGACCTATCATTGGAGTCCTATTGTGGTGCCTTTGTCGGGTTTGTTTGAAGATATTCAAAATAAGAAGGGCAACTGGGTGATTTTAGCTTCGGGTGACCCATTGTTTTTTGGCATCGGCAATACCTTAAAACGTGTGTTCCCGGATGCAGAAATCAAGTTGCTGCCACAATTTAACTCCCTGCAATTACTGGCTCATCGTTTGGGGATTAACTATGGTGAATATCCAGTGGTATCGCTGACAGGGCGCCCGTGGGGTGCTTTTGATAAGGCTTTGATTATGGGTGCAAGCCGCATGGCTGTTCTCACTGACCGTAAAAAGACGCCTGTTGAAATTGGCAGGAGGATGATTTCTTATGGATATACCAATTACCGAATGTTTTACGGTGAAAAAATGGGAGGAGAAAACGAGCGGGTGCTGACACTGGATTTGGATGAAGTGTTGGAAATGGATTTCTGTCATCCCAATTGCTTTTTTCTGGAAAAAACCAATAATGCCATTCCGTCCGGGGGTATTCACGAAACGGATTTTGAACCTTTGGAGGGCCGTCCCCGCATGATTACAAAAATGCCGATTAGAATTACCACTCTGGCATTGATGCAGCTTCATAAGCGCAAGAGTTTTTGGGATGTGGGTGCTTGTACCGGGAGTGTGTCGATTGAAGCCAGATTAAGCCATCCTCATTTGCAGGTAACTGCTTTTGAGATTCGTCCCGAATCGGAAGGCATCATTCATCGAAATGCCCGAAAATTTCAGGCTCCGGGGGTTTATTTGATTATCGGTGATTTTTTAAAAGCAAAAAAAGAGAAATTGGTTGCTCCCGATGCCGTTTTTATTGGTGGCTATGGTGGCAAAATGGAGGAGGTATTGAATGATGTAAACAAATACCTGCTTACTGGTGGTGTCATTGGGTTTAATTCTGTTTCCGGCGAGAGCAGGACTCGGTTTCTGAACTGGTGCTCTCACAATCAATCTGAGATAATACAACAACAACAAATTCAGGTGGACGATCATAACCCCATCTCTATTCTGATAGCAGAGAAGAAAAGATAAATATATGCAAACAATTATCACCCATTCCGATAAAGGCCAGCGACTGGCAAAAAGATTGATAGAAGCTGGTCTGGAAGCGACCATAATCCGATCCCCAAAAAATTACGATCAGCTATGGGCAGAGAATAAGGCACTGATATTTATTGGTGCCCTGGGCATTTGTGTTCGCGAAATAGCTCCTTTCCTGAAAGATAAAAAAACGGACCCGGCCGTAATAAATATCGATGCCAACGGACAATTTGTTCAGCCGGTGGTTTCGGGCCATCTGGGGGGCGCCAATGAGCTTGCATGTAGCCTTTCAAAACGAATGGGTGCTCAGCCCGTCATTACGACGGTTAGTGATACGTCCCGGTTGTGGGCCCTGGATGCTCTGCCGGCCCGCTTTAACTGGAAAATGGAATGTTCAGGAAATCTCACCCGACTGATGGCTGCTTTTGTCAATGGCCGGAAAACAGCTTTACTGTTGGAAGCCAGAGATAAGGGAACTTTATTTCTGGAAACTGAACTCCCTTCTCATGTGGATCTCTTTTTAAAGGGTTCGGCGGTAAATCCTGATGATTATCAGTTAATTATAGCAATCACGCCGTTTCTTTACGATTTTGGCACCAAGGCCATTTTTTATCGCCCCCCCATGCTACACGCCGGAATTGGCTGTCAGCGGGATTTGCTCTTCGATGAGTTTGAGAAACTGCTGCTGGATGGTTTTCAGCAGAAAGGTATTTCCCCGCTTTCCCTGGCATCCCTGGGAACAGTTGAATTGAAAAAAAATGAGCCGGCTTTTCTGAAGTTGAGTGAAAAGTGGAACATTCCGTTGCGTTATTTTTCTGGTGACGAACTCAGTAAGTATAAGGTTCCAAATCCATCGGAACGGGTAAGAGAGATGACCGGTTCCGCCGGAGTTGCCGAGGCTTCGGCCATGCATCTGGCTAATAATAATTTGCTGATTGAGAAAACCAAGGGACACGTCGCAGACAAAAACTTTACTTATGCTGTTGCCATCGATCGACGCTTTGAACGGAAAGGTTTTGTGGAAATTGTAGGGGCGGGACCGGGCGATCCGGAATTAATCTCAGTTAAAGGGAAACGAATGCTTCAGGCGGCCGATTATATTCTTTATGCCGGAAGTCTGGTGCCACGGGAGCTGACCAATTATGCCAAACCCGGATGTGTGGTGGAAAGTTCGGCAGGAATGGATTTGATGCTGCAAATGAAGAGCATGAAGCGCTTCTACGACCGGGGGCTGTTAATTGTTCGCCTGCATACCGGTGATCCTTGTATCTACGGAGCCATTCAGGAACAGATGAATATTATGGATCAATGGGGATGGCAATATCATATAACACCGGGTATCTCCTCATTTCAGGCAGCGGCAGCAGCTTTGAAATCTCAGTTTACCATTCCGGAGGAGGTGCAAACCATTGTCCTTACCCGGGGTGAAGGGCGCACTCTTATGCCGGAACGTGAGCAATTGCACAAACTTGCGGAATCGCTAAGTACCATGTGTATTTATCTGAGTGCCGCAATAGCTGTCAAAGTACAGCAGGAGTTGTTAACGCATTATCCGCCCGAAACGCCCGTGGCTGTGTGTTACAAACTTACCTGGAAGGATGAAAAAATCTATCGGTGTACGCTTGATACACTTGTACAAACAGTGGAGGAAAATAACTTGAAGATGACAACCCTTATTGTAGTTGGGAAAGCCATCGATAATCGTTCCGGTTTTTCGAAGTTGTACGACCCATCGTTTACACATGAGTTCAGGGAAGGAATTAAGGCCGAGAGCAGAGAGCATGGAGAATAGTGTTTCCCATTGCTCCATGCCCCATGCACAAAGCAGAAAACTATGATTCTACTATTTGGTGGCACGACAGAAGGCCGAAAGGCAGCCAGACTTTTGGGTATAATCGGACAGGATTATTATTATTCTACCAAAGCGCAGACCTCTCAGAAGGTTGGAGGTAGATTGATTGTCGGGGCTATGGATGCTGATGCGATGGCTAAGTTTTGCAGTACTAAAGGCATTCGGCTCATTATTGATGCAGCTCATCCTTTTGCTGTGGATTTGCATCATAATATCCAGAATGCAGCCATCAGATGTAATATTACAACCCTTCGTTTCGAGCGTCCTGTCCCTGACTTCTTGAACAATAATCATGTGCGTTTTTTTGATGACTTTGTTTCTTTGGAGGAGGCTTTGCTGAATAGTGAATTCGAAAATATTCTTGCACTTACCGGAGTGCAGACCATTCCAAAGCTTCGTGCGGTATGGCAAAGCCGGCAATGCTATTTCCGGATTCTGGATACCCGCCTGAGCCGCTATAAAGCCAATGAATATGGTATTCCTCAACATTTGGTAATTCCGATGGCTCCCGATGAAGATGTTGACAGTATTGTTGCCCTGGCAAAGAAAACCGGAGCCCGGGTTTTGCTTAGTAAGGAAAGCGGTGCTTCGGGCTTTATTCAGAGCAAAATAGAGGCTGCTTCATTGCTGAAGGTTCCGCTCTGGATGGTTCGACGTCCTCCATTGCCTGATTTTTCTTACAAAGTATTTTCACAAAAAGAGTTTTTGCAGCGATTTTATCAACTACGAAAGGAGCTGATGCAGGATAAATCGGCTCTCCGAAAGGGATACACCACCGGAACCTGCCTTACAGCTGCAGCGAAAGCCTGCTTCCTGGGATTGATGACTGGTGATTTCCCGGATGAAGTTTCTGTTATGCTCCCGGATGGAAGTGAAGTTGTGTTGCCTGTTTTTCCGGGAAAGATTGAAGATTCAAAAGCCTCCTGCATAGTGATTAAAGATGCGGGTGACGATGCCGATGTGATTCATGGTCATGAAATTGGTTGTGAACTGAAAATATGCTCCGCTTCAGGGGTGAAATTTTTACAGGGAAAAGGAGTGGGAAGGGTGACTCTTTCCGGGTTACAGATTCCGGTGGGGCAACCCGCCATTAATCCGGTTCCTCGTCAAATGGTGTCCAAAATGTTGGGACATCTCGCACAAGAGTATGACCTGGAGACCGGGTTCGAGGTGAGAGCTTTTGTGCCGGAGGGAGAAAAACTGGCCGCGAAAACCTTCAATCCCAGAGTCGGAGTGGAAGGGGGCATTTCAATCATTGGAACATCAGGGCGGGTAATCCCTTTTTCATCCGAAGCTTTTCTGGCAAGCATTCGTCCTCAGTTGGCTGTTGCCATGGAAACCGGTTTTCGTGAAGTTGTATTGACTTCCGGAAAGCGAAGCGAAAACCTGATTCGGTCAGATTTTTCTCACCTGCCGGATACCGCTTTTGTGCATTTTGGAAATCTGATTGGAGATACCATTAGGCTGGCGGTGGAAGAGGGCGCTGAAAAAATCACTTTGGCTTTGATGTTCGCGAAAAGTACCAAGCTGGCTGCCGGGAATTTGAATACCCACAGTAAAAATTGTCGCTTCGATTCGGATTTTTTGGCAGGTATTGCACGGAACTGTGGATTTACATCTGATGTGATTGATAAAATTGAATCCGTTAAGATGGCCAATGCTGTCTTGGATATAATTCCGCCGCAAGTTTCGCCTCTTTTTTTTCAGGCCATTGGCACAAAATGTTTTGAAGTTTGCAAACCTTTGATTCCGGAAGATGTTCTTTTTAGATTTGTAATGCTGACAGGAAAGGGAAGCCGGATTAAGATTGAGTGTAGCAGCGGTTCAGCGCATTAATTGTGTTCCGGACAAGGATAAGTCCTTTAATTCTTTTATTTTTGCACCGCGAAAATTAATACTTAAAAGAAATGGCTTCACAATTTGTTCCTACTCAGTATTTACTGCAATCTGTTAAAACAGGACAAGAATTTGTTGATAAAGGTTGGACACTTGATGCTCCGGGAGAGGATGATCCCTCTTTGATTAGGGCTGTATATGAGGAGGTTCAGCTAAATCTGAAAGACGAATCTTTGGGTTTATTCAAGTTTGCTGACTGGTTGCCTGTCAATCACATGCTTCAGGGGTCCGCACCTCCTGTAACCTACAAGAGTGAGGGATTGGCCAAACATCTGGGGTTGAATAATCTTTACATTACTTTTAGCGGATACTGGCCCGAAAAAGGGGCGTTCATGCCGACCTGTTCGTTTAAGGAGACCGAAGCCTATTCTGTTGGAGGAAGACTTACTGCCGATACAGAGGGTGTTTTGGTGGTTGCATCAGCCGGAAATACGGCACGTGCATTTGCCAGGGTTTGTTCCGATAATGATATAAAACTTTTGCTGTGTGTCCCTGAAGACAACCTCAGCGCTATGTGGTTCGACCGGCCCATCAAAAGCAATGTAAAGCTGGTGAGTACCCGCTCCGGAAGTGATTATTTCGATGCCATTCATCTTTCCAATATGATTTGCGATCTTCCCGGATTTTTTGCTGAAGGTGGTGCAAAGAATGTGGCCCGTCGCGATGGTATGGGAACCACTGTTCTTTCAGCTGCCACTTTTATCGGACACATTCCAGATCATTATTTTCAGGCTGTTGGAAGTGGAACCGGTGCCATTGCCGCCTGGGAAGCCAATCAGCGACTGATGGTGGATGGACGGTTTGGAACCAATATTATGAAACTCCGTGTGGCACAAAACGCTCCGTTTACGCCCATCTATGATGCATGGAAGGCCGATTCCCGCCAGATGCTTGAATTTGATAATGATGAAGCCCGCAGGCAGGTAGAAGATATGGATGCCAAAGTGTTGTCAAATCGTAAACCTCCTTATCCTATTTTTGGTGGTTTGTACGATGCTTTAAAAGATACTTCGGGCGAAGTTTTGGTGGCCTCAAATGAGGAAGGTCGTAAGGCTGCAGCGCTCTTCGAAGAACTGGAAGGCTGTGATATCCATCCGGCGGCAGGTATTGCCACGGCAACACTTATTAAAGAAGTGGAAAAGGGAACGGTTCCCCAGGATGATATCGTAATGCTCAACATTACCGGTGGAGGTGAAGAACTCTTTAAACGGGAAAAGGAAGTGGAATACCTGAAACCGGATTATGTTTTTGATATCGAACCCGATATTGAGGATGTGAAGAAAGTCCTGAAAGACCTGTTTTAGTTATTTTGTCAGCGCAAATTTTCGAGTTATATAGCAAGCTCTTCGAATGTCGGAGGGCTTTTTTTTGGGGGGGCAATGCCAAAAAGAAAATTTATTTTTGAATTTCTCATCACTCTGGCTATAAGGTTTTCGAAGTATAGGAACCCGGAAACCTGATTGTTCCTTAGTGTTAAGTTTTGTGGATCCAGTATAACCGATTCAAGAAAATGCCTTTTTAGGTAGGCTTTTTTATTTAGGAGAATCCATCCTGAGCCTGAAAGGCTCCTATGTTTTTAGCTTTTCGCAAAGTATAGGATATCGACGCTGAAGGTGTCGTATGCTTTAGTAAATGTTAGAACTATTTTTGGGATGTACGGAGTATTTTTAACCTGCCTTATACAAGGAAAAGGTAAGGTGTAAGCAGACTGAAATCCTGGGAATAATACTCCCGGGGCATTGCTCCAGATTATTACTTAATGCCCTTAGGCCTTTTAAAAAACAACTTCCCGATGTAAATGCAGGTTAAATAGGTATGGATCATTTGTAATGAACTATTTGGAGGGATAAATTATGACAGAAGGAAGGAATCTGTCTAATTCCATAAAAAAATGTAATTTTAAGTTTTATAGTGTGCTGTACACAATAACTAATAAAGCTTATTATTATGAACTCAAGAATTCCTTCCTTAAGTAATAACAATTTCGGGAAGTTGCGGGGACTCCCTTACTTGCTGATACTAACCTGGATCTTTTCCTTATTAAATGCATCGGCACAGACCGGTTATCCCTATCAGAATCCGGATCTGGATATGGAAACCCGGGTGGATGATCTCCTTTCCCGAATGACACTGGAAGAAAAAGTGTCAGCATTAAGTACTGATCCATCAGTGCCGAGGCTCGGCATTAAAGGTGCACCGCATATCGAAGGTTACCACGGAGTAGCCATGGGCGGTCCGGCCAACTGGGCCCCTAAAGGCGATGAGCGGGTGCCAACCACACAGTTTCCTCAGGCGTATGGCATGGGAGCAACCTGGAATCCTGAACTTATCCGTAAAGCTGGAGAAATTGAAAGCATTGAAGCCCGTTACATCTTTCAAAATCCGGAAATAGGTAAAGGAGGTCTGGTGGTAAGGGCTCCCAATGCCGATTTGGGACGTGATCCCCGCTGGGGACGCACGGAAGAGGTTTTGGGGGAAGATCCCTTTTTAGTGGGAACCCTTTCTACGGCTTTTACAAAAGGGCTTCAGGGCGATGATCAAAAATACTGGCGCACCGCTTCTTTGTTGAAGCATTTTCTGGCCAACAGTAATGAGAATACCCGGGATAGTTCTTCTTCCAACTTCGATATGCAACTTTTTTACGAGTATTATGGAGCTACTTTTCGTCGCGCAATTGTGGAAGGTGGATCCAATGCCTATATGGCTGCCTATAATGCTGTGAATGGTGTTCCTGCTCATATTCATCCTATGCACAAAGAGATTTCTATGGCGAAGTGGGGTGTAAATGGCATTATTTGTACCGATGGGGGCGGATATACGTTGTTGGTAAGAGCCCATAAGGCGTATGATGGTTTTTACAGGGCGGCAGAAGGCGTAATCAAAGCCGGATTGAATCAATTTCTTGACAATTACAGAGAAGGTGTTTGGGGGGCGCTGGCTCATGGGTATCTTTCTGAGGAAGATTTGGATGAGGTGTTAAGAGGGGTGTACCGGGTGATGATTAAACTGGGACAGCTCGATCCTCCGGAGCAGGTTTCTTATGCATCCATTGGTTGCGATGGCAACCCGGCTCCGTGGACTACTCCGGAGCATCAGGAAGCTGCCTTGCAAATGGCCCGGGAATCTGTTGTCTTACTAAAAAACGAAAAAGAGGTGCTTCCGCTGAATGCAGATAAACTGGGAAGAGTGGCCGTTATTGGTCATTTGGCCGACACTGTTTTGCTCGATTGGTACAGTGGAATGCCTCCGTTTATGAGTACCCCGCTGGATGGAATCAAAGAAAAAGTTGGTGCCGAAAATGTGCTGTTTGCACCAGATAACGATTACAATGCTGCAGTGGAGGCAGCATCGCAGGCCGATGTTGCCATTGTGGTGCTGGGCAACCATCCCTATTGCGACAGCGAACGATGGGGGGATTGTCCTGATCCGGGGATGGGACGTGAAGCTGTGGATCGTAAAACGCTGCGCCTGACCAATGAATATCTGGCACAGCGGGTTTTTGAGGCCAATCCTAATACCATTCTGGTTTTGCAAAGTAGTTTTCCCTATGCCATCAATTGGTCGCAGGAAAATTTACCTGCCATTGTACATATCACCCACAACGGACAATCCACTGGTACGGCTTTGGCAGATGTCCTGTTTGGCGATTACAATCCCGGAGGAAAACTTACTCAAACGTGGCCCAAATCTGAGGAGCAGCTTCCGGATATGATGGAATATGACATCCGTAAAGGACATACTTATATGTATTTTAATGAAGAACCTTTGTATCCGTTTGGTTTCGGATTGAGTTATACTTCTTTCCAATGGCAGGATATCAGTATTAATAAATCTTCTGTGAATAAGGAAGAGGAGAAACTTCTGGTTACCATTAAACTTAAAAATACGGGTCCAGTCAAAGGGGATGAGGTGGTACAAATCTATGCATCTTTCCCTGAGTCATCTGCCAGACGCCCTGATAAGACATTAAAAGGGTTTAAGAGAGTTACTTTGGAGCCGGGAGAAACGAAAAAAGTGCAGATTTCGGTAAAACTGGACGATTTGGCTTATTATGATACAGAGAAAGATCGTTTTGTAATAGAACCCGGAATGATAAAAATACTGGCCGGTGCTTCATCGGCCGATATTCAATTGAAAGATCAGTTTGTCATTGAGGAATGACAGCTGCGTCGCCGTTTTTTGACGATTTCGGCGATACGGAAAGTTGATTTAGTAGATTGAAATTTTGACGATGGTGGGGCAGAAGAGATAACGTTCTCTTTCTGCCCCACTATTTATGTTTTATAGTTTAAAGTTCACCGGAGAGGTATAACTCACTGCTACGTTTACACCTCGTTGCTTACCGGGTTTCCAGTCGGGCATTTCCTCAATAACCCGCTTGGCCTCCGCATCCAGCAGAGGATCTACTCCTCTGACGACCGTGGTATTGTCAACCTTACCTGATGGGGCAATGATGTAGGTAACGTAAACTGTTCCTTCAATACCTTTTTCTTTTGCTTCTTCGGGGTACCTCAGTTTAGAGGCCAGGTATTTATGCAGGGCTTTAGTACCTCCCGGAAACCGGGGCATTTCTTCGACAATAAAGAAGATGGGACCTCCGTTGTAGGTGGGTGCATCCTCTCCTTTATCCCGGATGGTTTTATCTACAGACTGAATCTTTTTCTCTTTCGAAGTTATCAGAATCACCCCGTTTTTCCCTTCATCTCCATACTTTTCAGTCGCAGACTTGTCCTTCAATACTTCAATAGCTTCAATGCTTTCAGGCGAAATCTCACTTAACGTTTCAAAAGGAACTTTTTTGCCATCCAGGTAGATGACGGGATTGTTTTCAGGAGATGTTTTTCCGTTCGAACGAATGGATATGTTCAAATCTTTCTGAATAGTATCTCTTCGGAGCAGAACGACCATCTCTTTATTGAATTCGGGTTGTTTTGTTTCAGTTTTGAAGCCCACAAAAGAGAAAGCAACTTCAGCGTTATCGGCAACATCTTCAATTTTAAACCTCCCGTCTTTGTCTGTAACGGATCCGGTGGTGGTGTTGACAATGACCACGGATGTTCCGGGAAGTGGATCACCGTTTTCCTGAATCACCTTCCCTTCAATGGTTTTTCTCTTGGTTTGTTGTACCCGGATATTATTCTCCAGCCTTTTAAGTCTGGCTAATTCATTCCGACGATTTGAATTGTTGTTAACTTCCGGTGTTGAAGTTTTATCCTGTATTGTTACTCCGGATGTTAAGAGCTTTGAATCTCCTTTCTCGGCAATAACATTGTCAGCAACCGCAATTCCTGGAGACGTTTCCATTTCATCAACTTTTTCCGGGGATGTGCTGACATTTGTTTCATAGATATACTCCGGTTGAGAGAATGCATAAAAAATGCAGGCGATTACCGGAAGAATAATGAGTAATTTCATTTTACGGATGACAGGAATGGATGTATTTTTCATCATGATAAATCGTTTTTTGTTGAGTGAATAACTGAATGAATGACCCAGTCTGATAGCTTCACCACCCATTAACTGGTTGATGAGAATGGCTTTGTAAACTGCCTGATCCGGCGTGTTTTTTAAAGCCGCGCGATCGGCCAGATATTCATGGTTTTGTCTGATAAAATGACCATAAAACCAGGCCATGGGATTGAACCATTGAAAGGTTCGTAACAGTTCGGTCAATATCAAATCAATCCAGTGATATTGCCGGATATGGGCCGATTCATGGGCCATAATCTCCCGAAATTCTTTCTCTGTGGATGAAGGATTGACAATAATGTATGTGAAAAAAGAGAAAGAATGCCGGAACTTTCCGGTTTTAACAATTTTCAGATTGTTATGATGTTTGACTTCAGAGCGTCTGATGGTTCTGAAAACCGTCAGCGTTTGGATCGTAACTCTCAGAAGAAAAAACAATGCTCCCGTTACAATGATGGCTGCCATTACAAAATCCCATGAGATTAATTGATCCCGGATTGTCTGTGTCGTCTGTGCTGACACGCTTTCGGCAGTGAAAGGGATCGGCGTTAATGGGACGGTTACAGGATAACGGATAGTAATCAAAGGGAATAAAATAGCAGACAGCAAACCGGTAAGCAGAAACAGACGATTAAGCACGAAGAAACGTTCGTTGCTCAAAACGAGGAAGTAAATCAGCCCAAAAACTATGAGCCAGAGGGATGATTTTATCAAATACGACAGTAAAGCTTCCATAATAAGGTTCATTTTTTCTTTTTTCTGTTCAGTTCTTTTTTGGTCTCCTCCATGAGTTGTTCCAACTCCTCAATGGAGAGATCTTTTTCCCTGGCAAAAAAGGAAGCCATAGTTGGGAACGAATTGTTGAAATACTTTTTCATTACCCCGAAGAGTTGGCTTTTTGAGTACTCTTCTTTTTTTACTATCGGATGAAATACGTGCACATTGCCAAATGTTTTATGACTGGCATATCCTTTCTTTTCGAGAATCCGAACGACTGTAGATACCGTATTGCGCGCAGGCTTTGGCTCCGGAAATTTTTCACGAATATCGCGAACAGCGCCCTCGCCCAGTTCCCACAATATTTGCATTACTTGTTCTTCTGCTTTCGTCAGTTGCATATCTTTTCTTTTTTGTCAATCCTTCATGACAAATATATGACTAAAAAATTAGTCGGTCAAGCTTTGTGGTAAATAATTAACTAAAAATATAGTCAATATTTGTAAGATGTTGAAAATTAGCTTTGTAATAGGGGGGCTGTTAAAACTTTGGATTGAGTTTATAGTTGCGTGTGGAAGTTTAATGATTGCCACGGGCTGAGCTCTCTGTCAACATATTCTCCATCAACCGGATGCACAGTCCATTGCGAGTGCCTGCCTCAAAGATATTTGAGGAATAATGGGTCTATGACAGACTTGGTTCGTTCCCGTAGGGGGCAAATTTGAATAACTCCGGGTTATCGACCCGGGGTAAGTTTTATTGTTTCTTAGAAATGCCTGTTCATACAAATCTTTTTACGAATTCTGTCAAACAATAGGTGAATTTTATACTTTGATAGAATATTTAATAAAATAGACCTATTTTTGAAAAAAACATAAAGAAAATCTGCTTTGTTATGAAGAAAATTGGAGTTAATCTGTTGTTCCTGATGTTTTTATTGGCTTCATCAGCTTATGGGAAAAAGAATGAAATGGTGGAGGTTGTTTCTCCCGACGGCAGCTTAAAAGTTTCCATTGCTGTCACCGATGAAATTACCTGGAGTCTTGAAGTAAATGACAATCTGGTAGCGGGGCCTTCTGCTATTGCATTGGAGGTGGAAGACTACGGAATCTTTGGAGAAGAACCTGTTTTGAGAAATTCTTTTCCCGGTTCCCGAAACGAGATTATTGAAACCTCCTTCTATAAGAAATCGAAAATCAGCAACCAATATAATGAGTTGAATATGATTTTCAAGGGTGGGTATAGCTTAATCTTCAGGGCTTATAATGATGGTATAGCTTATCGGTTTGTTACATCCATCAAAAACGAAATTAAAATAAAAAGTGAGAAAACTGAGTTCGTGTTCCCGGATGCTTCCGAGTTCTATGTTCCTTATGTACGTGAACCGGTTGGACGGTACCAGGTCTCTTTTGAAAGTACTTATGATGTTTTAAAACTGGAAGAAATTGATGCAGATTCATTAATCATAACCCCGCTTTTGGTAAAAAACAATGACGGGACTTCTTTGGTGGTTAGTGAAGCTGATTTGGAAGATTATCCTGGCATGTTTTTGTCTTTGAACGACGAAGCTACAGGTTTTGAGGCCGAATATGCCGGCTATCCCCTGGAAGAAGAGCAGGGTGGACATAATAATCTTCAGTCATATGTTACCAAAAGGGCGGATTTTATTGCCAAAACTCATGGAAATCGCGCGTACCCCTGGCGAATGGTTGCAGTGGGTAAGAATGACGCAGAATTGCTCGACAATGATTTGGTCTATAAACTCGCTTCCCCCTCCCGAATTGAAGATACTTCCTGGATTAAACCCGGAAAAGTGGCCTGGGACTGGTGGAACGACTGGAATATTTACAATGTGGATTTCCAGGCCGGAATCAATACAGAGACTTACAAATATTACATCGACTTTGCTGCAGAGAAAGGAATTGAATATGTTATCCTGGATGAGGGCTGGTCAGAAAGTACCAATCTCCTGAATGTGATTCCTGAAATTGATCTTCAGGAAATCGTTGACCATGCCAATTCAAAGGGCGTGGATATTGTACTCTGGGCCGGATGGCTTCCTCTCAATCAGAAAATGGACGAGGTTTTTGAAAAATACTCTGAAATGGGCGTCAAAGGGTATAAAATCGATTTCATGAACCGTGACGATCAGAAAATGGTCAACTTTTATTATAAAACTGCTGAGAAAGCGGCTGAATATGAGCAGTTTGTGCTGTTTCATGGTGCTTACAAGCCTACCGGATTGCACCGGACTTATCCCAATGTGCTGACGTATGAAGGGGTTTTTGGTCTGGAACAGGTCAAGTGGACCGAATACGACAATTTTCCGGAGTATGATGTAACAGTGCCATATATTCGTATGCTTGCAGGGCCCATGGATTATACTCCCGGGGCCATGGAGAATGCCAATCGTTTCAATTGGCGGGCTGTGCATAGCGATCCAATGAGCCAGGGTACAAGGGTTCACCAGTTGGCCATGTATGTGGTATTCGACTCTCCGTTTTCTATGCTGTGCGATAATCCTACCAACTATCTTCGTGAGCCGGAGAGTGTTGAGTTTATTGCTTCGGTGCCCACGGTTTTCGATGAAACAGTGCCTCTGGCTGGTGAAATTGGCGATTATGTGGCTGTCGCACGCCGTAAAGGAGATACCTGGTATGTGGGAGCTATGACCGACTGGAACGGCCGTGAGTTGGAACTTGATTTCTCATTCCTGGGTGATGGAGCCTACAAAGCAACGGTTTTTGCCGATGGTATCAACGCTGACCGGGCCGCCCGTGATTACACCAAAGAAGAAATTACCATTAACGGTGACCAAAAACTGAAAATTGAAATGAAAAGTGGTGGTGGATGGGCCGCGGTTATTGAACCTGTGAGGTAAGGCCATAAGAAGACCTTTCTTTTAATATGGAGTGGATTGATTCAAAAATTTTACTGAATCAATTCACTCCTTTTTTTGTGTTGCCATGAAAGTGAGGCATTAAGTAAAACGCTCATTCATGTGTTTTTTGATACTCCGTGTATGAGTTTTTTATGAGGTTGTATTTTTCAGATTATGAGTTTTTTATGACTTAAGGATTTTTGGCTTGTTAACATTTCTTAATACGTTTATTTTCTATGAGCTGATTATGAATTGTTGATACCTGTGATATGAATAAAACAGCTTAGATATACAATCCCAAAAACCTTTATTTTATGAAGAAAATTTACTTGTTTTTTTTCGGTCTGCTGGTCAGCATGGCCGCAATGAATGCCCAGTATCAATTGGTATGGGAAGAAAACTTTGACGGAACCCAACTCAATACCGATTACTGGACGACCGAGAACAATGTTGGTATCTGGAACACGGGGGCTAATCAGGAGCTGCAGCATTACAAATCTGAAAATGTTGAAGTGGGGCCTGATGGAGAGGGTGGCAATGCTTTGATTCTAACCGCCAAATATGAAAGTTACAATGGCTATCAATTTACCTCAGGAAAGATTAAGTCGGAAGGGAAAGTAGCTGCTAAATACGGAAAGATTGAAGCTCGTATTAAACTTCCTCAGTTAGCCGATGGATTATGGCCTGCCTTCTGGATGCTCGGAACGCAGGGAGGAACCTGGCCCGCCAATGGTGAAATAGATATTGTAGAGGGCGGACATGCTGAGGGAATCGCAGCCGGCACTCAGGAACGTACTTTTAACGGAGCCTTACATTGGGAAAATGGTGGAAATTATGCCGGTTATGGTCCTCAATATACTGCTGCAGAAGGAGCTAATCTATATGAGTACAATACTTTTACGCTTCAATGGTCCCCCACACGAATCGAAATGTATTTTAATGAGGATACAAATCCTTATTTTGCCATGGATATTGATGGCGAAGATGCGGAGGAGTTTCGTGACTGGCCCCACTTTTTTATTCTCAATCTTGCTGTGGGAGGTTCTTTTTCCGGTATTACAGACCCAAACGCTATCTCGGCTCCAATGCCGGCAAAGATGTATGTCGATTACATTCGCGTATATCAGCAGGAAGCCGATGGTGGACAAATGGTGGTAACTCCTCCAGCGGCTCCTCAAACCGATGTTTACGGTATCTTCACAGAGAATTCTGATATTGCTGAAAAGTTTGTTATTGATGATGTGGGTAACTCTCTTCAGATTTGGGAGGGAACCATGGATGCTATTGATGGGGCTCCTTCTTACGATGGGGCTGAAGTGATTGCGCTTTATAGCAATCCTGCCGCATCCTGGTTTGGTTTTGGACTAAACTCATCAGCAGGAGTGGATCTTTCTCATTATGCCAATGGTTATCTGCATTTTAATATGCGAACCTCTTCTGATCAAGAATTTTGGCTTGGGATGCGTGATACCAGTCAGGATGAGGCCAAAATAAATTTTAATGCCGGTACCGATCCCTATGGTTTTGCGCGCAATGATCAATGGCATACGGTTTCTATTCCTGTTTCTGATCTGACTGCGCAGGGACTTGATTTCTCATCTGTAGGGAATGTTTTTATGTTGGGTGGTGAAGGCGTTTTGTCTGATATCCTGATTGATGATGTGTATTTTTCTTTGTCGGAGACTCCATTGATTAATAATGATTTGAATGCGGACAGAAACAATCCTGTGCAGCTTCCCGAATACATAGTGGAGGCTGATTTCTACGGCATTTTTACCGAAAACCCCAATGTGTCGGAACAATTTTTGATTGATGATGCAGACGGGCATATTTTTATTTGGGATAACACTTTGACTGCCACTGCTACGGCTCCTTATGACGGGGATGAGTTTCTTTCTTTCAGTTCTACGGGAAGTGCCGGATGGTGGGGATTTGGTATTCATGATGATAATTCCCATGATTTAACGCATTTCGCCGATGGGTATCTCTCTTTTTCTGTTAAAACGGCCTCCCAACAGGATTTTAAAATAGAAATTCACGGAGCCGGCGGATCTGTTGCTTTGTTTCATTTTATGAATGGTCAGGATCCTGAAGGGTTTGCTCGTGATGGTGAGTGGCACCGCGTATCTGTTCCGGTTAGTGAATTGACCTCACAGGGATTGGATATATCGGCGGTTGGTATTCCTTTTGCTGCCAGTGGAGGGACTATATCCAATATTGCTTTCGATGATGTAATTTATACGGTAGGTGCTGAGCAACCCGAAAATCCAAATTTGAATTCAGGTGGCAGTAACCCGGATACGGGGATTACTGTTGATCAATATGGCATTTTTACCGAAAGAACGGATGTTACGGAACATTTTGCTATTGATCGGGAGAATGGTTTTCTGCATATTTGGAATAACCTTACAGAAATGAGTACTCAAACGCCTTACGAAGGAGAGGAGTTACTGGCTTTTGAATCTTCTGAAGATGGCTGGTCTGGCTTCGGGATCTTTTCAGAAACACCCTTGGACTTGTCTCACTTCCAGGGTGGATTTCTTAATTTCAGCATAAAAATTCCTGAAAGCTCCAATGACTCATTTACGGTACTGGTAGAAGATAAAGAAGGTGGAAAAGGAGAATTGTTCTTTGCTCCGGGTACCGATCCTTATGGGGTGCAGCGCAACGGAGAATGGCATTTTATTTCGGTTCCCATGGCCGCTCTTCTTAACCAGACGGCTGCTTTAGATCTTTCCATCGTTGGGAATGTTTTTGCTGTGAGTTCGGGCAGCCGGTCCCATGGTTTCATCTTTGACGATGTTTTCTATTCCGTTACCGAGCCCACTTTTTTGAATGCTGTCTCAGCAGAGAGGGTCAGCGTTTCTCCCAATCCGGCAGCAACCTTTTTTGTTTTGGATATTCCGGAAGAATTGGAGGTTATAGAGATTTTTAATCTTTCCGGTCAAAAGATACAATCGTCCAAAACATTAAAAAGCGTCGGAGGTGTGCGGATTAACTGCTCCGGGTGGCCTAAAGGATGGTATTTTATGATAGCCAAATCGGTCTCAGGTAAGGATTATGTCTCCAGGGTTTATGTAAAACCATAGTAGGTAAAGGTATTCAAATTGAAGAGTGGGGGGGTCGCAAATGGGAAACTCTCACTTTTTTTTCGGTTTTGGTTTTTATTTGAGTTTCATATCTTTCCCGGTAAGAATTTCTATATTTGAGTGGAAACAGGAAATTTTGTTCCAAACGAATTGATCATGACAACAATTGCCACAAGAGAATATGTATAAGTTCTTGCATGGAAGTTCCATTAGACCAATAACTTAGATAAATTATTTACTGATGAGACGAGCATGGTATTTTTTAAGCATAAATATCACAAAAGAATATGTTTAAAAAATATTATGTGAGAGCGAAGCGGTTACATTCGTTCTCAAATTTTTAATTAGTTTTTTATCATGTAATTACAAAATTTTAAATGAATGAAAAAAATAATCAATCAAACGGCAATCCTGGCTTTTTTAATGAGTTTCTCATTCTCAGTATTTGGACAGGAGGGCTATGACATAGTGGAAAAAGGTGGGCAGGTACCAACCTTTACAATTAATACAGAGGAGGGAGGGAGCCTCAGTATGAAAGATTTTGATGGCAAGGTTGTGTTGATTAATTTCTTTGCAACATGGTGTGGTCCCTGCCGTCAGGAAATGCCTTTTCTTCAGAAAGATGTTTGGGAGAAATACAAAGATCACAGCAATTTTAAAATGATGTCAATTGGCCGTGGGCACACGCATGGGGAGGTAGCTACGTTTAAAGAAAAACAGGATCTTGGGTTTCCGATGTATGGTGACCGGGACAAAAGCATCTACAGTAAGTTTGCCAAAGGCTATATTCCGCGGAATTATATTGTTGATGCTGATGGAACAATCGTTTACGCTTCTGTTGGGTTTTCGAAGGAAGAATTCGGGGAAATGTTGGCTTTATTGAACCAGTTGCTTTCAAATGATTAATTGTTTTATGGAAAATCTTTTTTTTAGCTTTGCTGAAAAGTAAACTACTATGATGGACGTACTACTTAATCATCGCACAATCAGAAAATACACCGATCAACCCATTGATGAATCATTGCTGAATGAAATTCTCACTGCAGGAACCCGTGCTTCAACTACCGGAAATATGCAGGTTTACAGCATTGTGGTTACACGGGATGACGAGATGAAAGAGAAACTGGCCCCTACGCATTTTGGTCAGCCTGTTTTCAAAAATGCTCCGGTATCATTGACTTTCTGTGCTGACTTCAATAGGTTTAATAAATGGTGCCGGCTGCGTAATGCGGAGCCGGGGTATGATAACTTCCAGTCGTTTGTGGCTGCGGCTATTGATGCCCTTCTGGTTGCCCAGAATGTGTGTGTGGCCGCCGAATCCAAAGGCCTGGGCATTTGTTATCTTGGCACCGTAACTTACAATGCCGATAAAATCATTGATATTCTTAATCTTCCCAAAGGGGTGGTTCCCGTGGCCACCGTAACTCTTGGCTGGCCCGATGAAGATCCTGATCAGACAGAGCGACTTCCGTTGGAGGCTGTTGTGCACCAGGAGAGGTATAAGGATTATTCTGAGGAAGACATCAATCGGTTGTACAAAGAAAAGGAAGAACTGGACGCGAATCAGCAGTTTGTGGCGGAAAACAATAAGGAAACTCTGGCGCAGGTCTTTACTGATGTTCGTTATACCAAAGCTAATAATGAGCACTTTAGTAATGTCTATCTGAATGTTTTGAAAAAACAGGGCTTTTTGAAATAGAAAAACAATAGTCTGGGTTTCTGCCTGTGTGCAGCCCTGAACAACCCTCAATATCCTGCAATTATTTTTAGTTGTCCACGAATTACACGAAATTATATGAATAACAAAAGCTGTTTTACAGCTTTTGTTAAACGGCACAGCCGTTTTAATTCGCTTAATTCGTGGACGCTAAACAAAAAATGGCGTAGCCATTTTAGAAATGTTTTGCCAAAGAAAACACGAATATTAGGAGTAAGGCACTAACGATCTATTGTTACCTGGCTCAGGAAAAGTGTAAACAGACTGAAAGTCTGAGGGCAATAATTCATGGTAACACCCCGGGCCCCGGGTTATCCCTTACATCGGCAGTCATAATTGCTCGTAATTCCACCAATGACGCGAGGGGATTGGTTTGTTACCATTTTCCAAAGAAAACATCCCGGGGAAATAATCATCATGCCAAAAGGATTCGGTTGACAAAAGCAACCTATTTCACTTTTTTGCATCTTAGTAAAAATCTCCAACATGGTTTATTCATGAGTTTTCGTTATGAGATTTTTAAACACCAATAAATTCAGGCTAATTTCTGATTGTGAATTTTAAAAAGATGTCATTATGATACGTTCTGTTTTCGCTGTATTAATCATAGCATCATTTGCAGGTTGTGGCTGGTTTGATAATGATGAAGAACCGGTAAAAAAGGAATTTGATCTCAAGTCGTTGGAAGTGCTGGAAGCAACCGATCGGTTTGGCTGGGAACTTTTGGAGACTGTTAATTCTGAGGCTAATGAAGGAGAGAATATGGTGATATCGTCTCTGAGCGTTGCTCAGGCATTGGGAATGACCACCAACGGTGCTGCCGGTGAAACACTTGACCAGATGCTTGAGGTTATGGATTTTGGAGAAGTGGAAACGATGAATCAGTCCTTTAAAAATATCCGAGAAGTATTGCAAGCGACAGATTCCAAAGTGAAGATGGAAATTGCCAATTCGGTGTGGTACAGGCAGGATCTGCCGGCAAAGAACGAGTTTCGGGAGACTGTTGCAGAGTATTATGATGCAGCTTTCAGTGGTGTGGATTTCTCAAATAAAGAAGCTGCAAAGGAGCTTATCAATAATTGGGTAAAGGATAAAACCAGAGGTAAAATACCGACAATTATTGATGAAATTGGTGATCAGCAATATATGTTTCTGGTCAATGCCGTTTATTTTCTGGGTAAATGGCAACATCAATTTGATAAATCCGATACCCGGGACGAAGATTTCCTTTTGTCTGACGGATCTGTCGTTCAGGTGCCCATGATGAGTCAGGAAAATGACCTGCAGTATCATAAAAGTGATGACCTGCAGGCATTGAAACTTCCTTATGGCGATGGTTCGTTTTATATGGTTATTGCACTTCCTGAAGAGGATACGACTGTTGACCAGTTGATAGAGAATATGACATCCGAAAAATGGAACGCTGTATTAGGAAATATGGCTGAACGGAACCTTAAGGTTTTTATGCCTCGTTTCGAGGTGGAATGCACGTATCTCCTGAATACAAGTCTTGTAAATATGGGAATGGAGCTTCCTTTCTCTCCCTCTCAGGCCGATTTTTCCAATATGATTGATGCTCCTGCTTGCATTGATAAAGTCAATCACAAAACATATATCAAGGTGGATGAGGAGGGGACAGAAGCAGCTGCTGCAACCAGTGTGGGAATGGTTGTTACCTCTGTTGGGCCTGAATTGCCGGTATTCAGAGTGGATCGACCATTCTTCTTTGCCATTGCAGAAGAGAAAAGCGGTGCCATTCTCTTTTCCGGAAAAATTGAGAATCCCTTGTAATAATTGGGCAAAGTCAATGGTTGGTCTTTGTTCTTGGTGATGTAAAGACGCACAATTGTGCGTCTCTAACATCCCTCAACTCTCAACTCTTCACCCATTCTACCCCTCTCTGTGATTGTAAACTGCACTTGCCTGAGCTGTTGGCATCAGCAGCATGTCATTCACATTCACGTGCCCGGGACGGGTAATCATAAATTCCACTGCATCGGCCACATCTTCAGCGTAAAGCGGGGTCAGTCCTTCATAAACTTTGTCGGCCTTTTCTTTGTCACCATGGTAACGAATAAGGGAGAACTCCGTCTCTACCATTCCGGGAGAGATGGATGAAACTTTTATGTTGTGTGGCAACAGGTCAATTCGCATACCTTTGGTGATGGCGTGAACGGCATGTTTCGATGCGCAATAAACATTTCCGTTGGCATATACTTCCGAGCCGGCAATGGAACTGACATTGATGATATGCCCCTGTTTTCGGGAAATCATACCCGGAATCACCGCTTTACTGACTGCAAGCAGCCCTTTTACATTGGTATCAATCATCTGCTCCCAGTCGTTCCAGTCACCCTCCTGAATGGGATCAGCTCCTGCTGCCAGTCCTGCATTGTTAATCAGAACATCCGGATTGCTCCATTGCCGGGGTAAAGACTCAATGGCACGCTCCACTTCTTCTTTGTGACGGACGTCAAATACCAGGGTTTTTACTTCCACATTGTTGTTTTTCAGTTTTTGGGCCAGCTCATTCAGTCGGTTTTCACGCCTTCCGGTAATGATGAGGTTGTATCCGTTTCTTGCCAGCATTGAAGCGCAGGCTTTTCCTATTCCTGATGTGGCACCCGTAACTAAAGCAATTTTCTTCATATCTGTGATTTTTCAAATTGTAATTTGATTAAGCCAAAGGTACCAATTATTGAAGATTTTTTGGGTTTTGAATGGTCTGTTGTAACGATTTTGAACCGGTCTCCGGATAACTGGCAGTCTTTAATGGGTTTAACCTTCAATTGATACATGAAACGAGCATGGCAAGGGATGTCACAAAAGACAATGTATAAATTCCTTACATGCGAGTTCCATCAGACCAATAACTTAAGCAAATTTTATACTGATGAAACGAGCATGGCAATGATTGCCTCAAAAGAATATGTATAAGTTCTTGCATGCGAGTTCCATCCGACCTTAATTAATAAATTTTATACGGATGAAATTTGCTTTTAGGATGCAAAGAAGCTGTCTGAAAACTGCTTTATTGACATAAATTTTTACGAATTAAATAGCTCTGTCATTATATATTTTCTGAATGTTTTGCTAACTTTAACAAGCCCAACCTTCAAAAATCTGAAAAATCTGTATTCTATGAACCATAAAGATCTATCTACAATTGCCGATGCGGAGTTGTTAAATATGACTTCTGAGGAATTCGAAAAGATTGAATCCATTCTTGGGCGCGTTCCCAATAAATTGGAGTTAGAACTCTTCTCCATATTGTGGTCGGAACATGCCAGCTATAAAAACTCCCGTAAATGGCTGGAGCTATTGCCCACAAAAAACCAAAAAGTACTGGTTGAAGCAGGTCGGGAAAGCGCAGGCGTTGTGGATATTGGTGATGGGCAGGTTGCTGTTTTTAAGCTCGAGTCGCACAACCATCCATGTGCTGTTCAGCCACGATTGGGGGCTTCCACCGGAATGCGTGTTGTCAATCGCGACATCTTTTCCATGGGGGCAAAGCCTGTTGCTTTGCTCAACTCTTTACGGTTTGGAAAGTCGGATCGTGACACTGCGCGATGGCTCTTTGATGAGGTGGTTAACGGGATTGCTGACTTTGAGAAAGGCTTCGGTACTCCTGTTATCGGGGGTGAGGTGTTTTTTTGCGAGGCATTTAACACCAATCCCATTGTTAACACCATGTCGATTGGGGTAGCTGAGAAGGATGAATTGGTTTCTGCTGTAGCCAAAGGAGTCGGTAATCTGGTCGCAGTACTCGGTGTGCCAACCGGTCGTGATGGCATTGATACCGATGCTTTTGTTGCTGATAAAATTTCTGATGGTGAAACCAAAAGCCTCTCACTTGAGCAAATGCGTGACATTGAGTCTGAAAAACATCTCTATAAGGTACTCAAGAAACTGATTGCCGAAAAGTTAGTTGTTGGGGTTCAGACGATTGGAGCGCAGGGAATTGTGGGTGCTCTGACTGAAATGGCCGCAAGAGGAAACAGCGGTGTTGAATTCAATGCCGACCAGGTGCCGCTGCGGGAAAAAGATATGAACCTGCGTGAAATTTTGATTTCAGAAACCTGGGGTAGAATGTTGGTTTGCATTACGCCTGAAAACGAAGCTAAAGTTCGGCAGTTTGTAGAAGAAGGAAAACTTACCATGGGGGTCGTCGGGACAGTTAACGATTCTCAGTTGCTTAAATGTGGTATTAACGGATCTCCGGAAATTGAATTTCCTGTAAAATATCTTGGATTGGCCGAACTTGGGCCTGTCTATGAACGCGAAACTGCCACAGAAAGAAAACTGCCCGAATCGGTTAAAGTGGATGATTTGCCCGAACCGGACCACTATCCCGCAGTGGTGGATGCCATGCTTAAGTCACTTAATGTGACCTCCAAAAAATGGTTAACCCGTAAATTTTCCAAGACCCTGCGAAAAGAATCAACCAGTACCAAATTCCCCTCAGATGCCGGGATTATTGAATTGGGAACCAACAATAAAGCGCTCCTGGCTACTGTTGATAGTAATCCTTCCTATTTTACATCCGATCCGTATAACGGTGCCCGGATATCACTTGCCGAAGCCATGCGAAATATTGTTTGCGGAGGGGGTGTGCCTTTGGCAATTTCTGATTGCTTGAATTTTGGCAACCCTTATGATCCCGAAGCTTACGCCGATTTCGTGGACGCTGTTAAAGGACTGGCTGATGCATGTCGGTTTTTTGATATTCCGGTGGTTAGTGGCAATGTTAGTTTTTACAATCAACGTTCTGTTGAGGGACAGATTATTCCTGTAATTCCAACTCCCGTTATTGGAATGGTTGGTGTTCTTAAAGATGTGGATAAACATACCACTTTGTCCTTTAAGCATAAGGGAGATATGATTTTTCTTGTGGGGCGATCACGTGATGATGTCAATGGTTCCGAATATCTTCGGGCTGTACATGGGGTGGATGTTTCATTGCCTCCTTACTTTAATCTTGAAGAGGAGAAAAAACTTCAGGCGGTTATCAGTGATCTGGTGGATAACAAACTGGCGCGGTCTATTCACGATGTTTCCAATGGTGGACTCTTTTTTACACTTTTGGAATCCGGAATTCCGCTCAATTATGGTTTTGATATTACTTCTGATGCTGAGGTACGACGCGATGCATTCCTGTTTGGTGAGTCGCAGGGACGCGTGATTGTTTCAATTTCTCCGGAGAAACAGGATGACTTTGTGGATTTTATGATGGAGAGAGATATGCCTTTCTCAATTTTGGGACATGTTACTAAGGGCGAAATCAGGGTGGATGATGAATCTTATGGTTTTGTGGAAGAGATAAAAGCTAAATTTGAAAACAGACTGAAATGGTGGGCAGAAGGGAAAGTTTAATCGAAATACATTTCGTGTAAACGTTTAATTCTGTCAGAAACCATAAAATATTCTCAGGAAGATTGACCAATGAAAAACATCTTGGGCACTCTTCCTGTTCTTTTGTATTAATGTATCGAAAAGGTTTGTATTTTTGACCAATATAATTTTCAACAATGATAAAACCATATCAAAATACTGATGGCAGCAAAAAGGAACAGGTTCGTTCCATGTTTGACCGTATTGCTCCCCGTTACGACCTTCTAAACAGATTGCTTTCCTTTGGAATCGATCGAATGTGGCGAAAAAATGTGGTGAAGTTATTAAAAGGACTTCAGGCCCCTATGATTTTGGATGTGGCCACCGGAACAGGAGATTTGGCAATCGAAATCTGTAAAATAGACCCTGTTGAAGTCTATGGAGTGGATCTTTCTCCCCAAATGCTGGAGTTTGCTCAAAAGAAAATTCAGCAAAAAAGACTTCACATGACTATTACTCTCAAGGAAGCAGACTCGGAGAATCTCCCGTTTGAGAGCAACTTTTTTGATGCTGTTACCGTAGCTTTTGGTGTGCGCAATTTTGAAAACCTCAGAAAGGGACTTGCCGAAATGCAACGGGTGCTCCGACCCGGCGGAAAACTTATTGTTTTGGAATTTTCCAAACCGGCATCTTTCCCCTTTAAACAGTTGTACCATTTTTATTTTACCCGAATTTTGCCTTGGTGGGGAGGCCTCATATCCCGGGATAAGGATGCTTACAGATACTTGCCTGCTTCGGTGCTTCAGTTTCCGGAAGGAACGGAATTTGAAGATGAACTTCGGGCGGCAGGACTGGAGCCGGAAAAAAGAATCCCCCAAACGTTTGGAATTGCCACCATTTATGTCTCTGTTAAAAAATGAACGCAATAATCTGTTGGTTTTTTTCGTTAAGCTGAAAAATCATTGGCCATTGAGATTGTTTGTGCTTTTTATTTGCTTATGGGTTCTTCAGATGCCTGCTTTTTCTCAGATGGAGAATAAGAAAAAGGTTCCGAACCTTCCTGCCTTTGACTACAAGCCACTTCATTTTGGCTTTCTTATCGGACTTAATGCTATGGATTTTAAAGTTCGCCATAAGATGCCGGCTGATCGTCCCGAAGGCCTTGAGAATCGGTATGCCGAAGTGGTTAGCCTCAATCCGGGGGTCAATATTGGTATTGTTACCAGTCTGCGCCTCAATAAAAATCTGAATTTGCGTTTTCTGCCCGGAATCAGTTTCGGACAGCGCGATCTCTTATACATTCAGGATGGAGAAGCAGAGGAGGTACCACTGGAAATCAAATCTACATTTCTTGAGTTTCCTCTTTTGCTGAAGTTCAGTGGCGACCGGATGACCAACTTTAAACCTTATGTTATCGGAGGTATCAATCCACGCATCGATTTGGCAAAAACTGAAAATGATGGACTCAGCTTAAGATCCAATGATTTATACCTGGAAGTGGGAACCGGTATCGATATGTATCTCAACTACTTTAGATTATCTACAGAGGTAAAACTTTCGGTCGGATTGCGAAATGTGCTGAATCCGGATGGTACCGGAGAACCTGAAGATGTTTATTTTACTGATGTCCTCGACAGACTTTCTTCACGTCTTTTTGTATTTTCTTTTTACTTTGAATGATAATTTGATCTCCATATCTTTGCAGGTGATTTGAATTTCTGTTTGTTGCAAAAATTTGTTATTGGTAACGCAGCGAATCAATCTCAACCTAATAACCTCCGACTCAGAACCCTGATCACAAAATTCACAACTTAAAAAATAATGAAGCAGGAAGTAGCTTTGCGACTTACGCCCGAACAGGCGTCACGGGAGGAATCCTTTAAGAATATTGTTGCCCGGAAGATGAAAATTTCTCCCGGCAAAATAACCGGTTTGAGAGTAATTCGCAGATCCATAGATGCACGGCAGAAGCAGGTGATGGTGCAGGTACACGTGGAAGTATGGACAGGAGAACCCATGCCGGCTCATCAGCCCCGCTCATTTCACTGGCCCAATGCAACCAATGCTCCTGAGGTAATTGTTGTAGGTGCCGGTCCAGGAGGTTTATTTGCCGCACTGAAGCTGATAGAACTTGGTTTTAAACCCATCGTTATAGAACGCGGTAAAGAGGTTTCTGAAAGAAAAAGAGATATTGCCCTTCTCAATCGGAATGAGGAGCTTAATGAAGATTCAAATTATGCCTTCGGAGAAGGCGGTGCCGGTACTTTTTCGGATGGGAAGTTATATACCCGCAGTAAAAAGCGGGGGAATTTTCGCGAATTTCTGGAGATTATGCATTTTCATGGGGCTGCAGATGATATTCTCATTGAGGCGCATCCCCACATCGGAACTGACCGGTTACCCCGGGTTATCCGGAATATCCGGGAAACCATTATATCCTCGGGAGGTGAATTTCTTTTCAATGCCAGGGTCGTTGATTTTCTTCTTCAGGGAGATGAAATAGTGGGAGTGCAGATTGCCGATGGGAAGAAGATTACCGCCAAAGCAGTGATTCTCGCCACTGGTCACTCAGCAAAGGATATTTATTGGTTGCTTGATGAAAAAGGAATTGAATTGGAAGCTAAAACCTGGGCTATGGGAGTCCGGGTGGAGCATCCGCAGGAACTGATAGATCAAATTCAATATCATACACCTGAGGGACGTGGGAATTATTTGCCTGCTGCTTCTTATAGCTTTTCTCATCAGGTGGAGGGAAGAGGCGTTTATTCTTTTTGCATGTGTCCCGGAGGGTTTATTGTTCCTGCAATGACAGGAGCCGATGAGATGGTTGTCAACGGAATGTCTCCTTCGGGAAGGAATTCGCCTTTTGCCAATAGTGGTATGGTGGTGGAAATCAGACCGGAGGATATTCCGGATTATCATCAGTATGGAGCTTTGGCGGGATTGAAATATCAGCAGGATGTGGAGAGACTTTGTGCTGTAAACGGTGGACAGGGTGTGATTGCTCCGGCACAGCGCCTGGTCGATTTTGTTGAAAGACGACTTTCTTACGACCTCCCGGATTGTTCTTATGTCCCGGGTGCAGTGTCAGCTCCGCTGCATTTCATTTTGCCTGAGCATATCTCTTCCCGTTTGCAGGAGGGGTTTAAATTTTTTGGGAAAAGAGCCCGTGGATTTCTGGATGAGGAGGCGATTGTATTGGGCACTGAATCCAGAACTTCTTCGCCGGTAAGGATTCCCCGCAACAGGGAAACTTTAGAGCATGTACGCATCAAAAAACTATTCCCCTGTGGAGAAGGAGCCGGATATGCCGGAGGCATCGCTTCTTCGGCTCTCGACGGAGAACAATGTGCCCTTGCGGTTGCCCGTCTCATCAGGGCGAAGTAGTACGTCTGAATTCTGAACAAACAATGGCTGCGGCAATACCAACGTTTAAGGATTCCATTCCGCCTGCGGAAAATGATGGAATGGCAACTTTCCGGGTTATATGTTTTGTGGTTTCCGGACGGATTCCACTGCCTTCGTTGCCCAATACAATGATTCCTGAAGGTGGTAAATCGAGAGCGTAAATATTCTCTCCATCCATGAAAGTGCCAAAGATTTCCATTCCGGAATCTGATGATGTTTGTTGAAAAAGAGCGGGTAAGTCTGTGTAAATTACTTTTACCCGGGCAATGGCGCCCATGGAAGCCTGCACTACTTTGGGGTTGAAACAATCCACCGTGTCTTCGCTGCAAACTATTGTGGAAATGCCAAACCAATCGGCCAGGCGGATAATGGTGCCCATATTTCCAGGATCCTGGATGCCATCGAGTGCCAGTGAGAGCTTGTCGGTAAGTTGGTCCGGGTGAAATGGTGCCTCGGGTTTTCGAAAAACACCCAGAATGTTTTGGGGCGTCTTTAAAAAACTGATTTTTTGCAATTCCCGGGGGGGGATAATTTCCGTGATGACGGATCGTCCTGTTTCAGGAAGTGAAATGTTGTCTGTGGAAATGATTATTTCAGCTTGCACTCCGGCCTCCAGCAAGTCGTTTACAAGTTTGGGCCCTTCGGCAACAAATAATCCGTTCTTGTCACGATATTTTTTCTGTGAAAGAGAAGAAATCAGTTTTTTTTTCGCTTGTCCTATCATTTTGGCTTTTTCTTTGTTTGCAAAATTATAATTATAACCGATATATTTGGTTTCTTTGTATTGTCAGGAAAATTGAATACCCAATTATACTGTGATTTTATTGATGTTTAAAAATATTACTTCTTTCAGGAATTTTATTCCGTTTTTTATTGGCCTGATGGTTTTGTTCGGAACAGGGTGTTCATCCACCAAGTTTGTGCCCGAAGGAGAGCATCTGCTTTCTAACGTGAAAGTGAAAAACAGGGGAGCCGATGTGCGTAAGGAGCAATTAAAGCCATATATCCGACAGCAGGAAAACACTAAACTCCTCGGTGTCTGGAAATTTTATCTGGGACTTTACAATCTTTCGGGACGTGATGGCGGGAAAGGCATTAACAAATGGTTGCGAAGCATCGGAGAAGAACCTGTGATTTATGATCCTTTTTTAGCCACCCAATCTTCGCGTCAGATCTCATTGTTCCTTAAGAATCAGGGCTATTTTCGAACCTCCGTTAATGATACGGCCATCTTTTCGGGTAAAAAGAAGGTGAAAGTTACTTATGATATTAATCCCGGAAACAGATATCATCTGAAAAATATTTTTTACCGGATTGAAGACGACTCTATCCGTCAGGAAATATTAAACGATACGTTATCTACGTTGCTGCGATCCGGACGCCCGTTTACTGTTGATTTGCATGAGCGCGAAAGAGAGCGGATTACTGAAAACCTCAGGAGTAAAGGCTTTTATAAGTTTTCCGAGGAGTTTATCTATTTCCGGTCAGATACCACGACGGGTAACCATCAGGTGGTTGATTCGATGGTTGTTGTCAGTCCGGAGGATGCCCTGGGTTACAAACATCATCGCAGGTTCAAAGTCAACAGGGTTCTTTTTCATATTGGCATGGGAGCAGCTGATGCAATTGGAGCAGATAGTGGTAGAACCTCGGTTGCAGCAGATACTTTAAATTACAAAGACATTGTGGTTGTTTACAACGAAAAATTGTCTTTCAAGCCGGAATTGTTGTTTAGTTCGAGTTATATCCATCCCGGAGATATTTACAATGCCAGGATGGTTAGTCGTACACATCAGCTGCTAAGTGGATTGAGGTTGTTTAAATACATCAATATTCGTTTTCGGGAAACCGGGAATTTCGATGCTGATGGGAAACCGCTTCTTGACTGTGTTATTCGTCTGTCTCCGGGTAAGCCGCAGTCGGTATCTTTCGATATCGAAGGGACCAACTCATCCGGAAACCTCGGAGCTGCCGGGAACCTCACCTATCAGCATAAAAACCTGATGCGGGGGGGTGAATTCTTTACTTTCAATACCCGGCTTGCACGTCAGAACCAGTTTGTGCGGTCCTCCGCTGAAGAGTTTAATACTCTGGAGCTGGGGGCAGAAGCTTCCCTGGTTTTGCCACGGTTTTTACTTCCGCTTCGTATCGAGCAGTTCAGGCAACGATACAATCCCAAAACCAATATCGGACTGGCTTATAATTATCAGCGCAGACCTGATTACACCCGTACCATTGCCAATGCACGGCTGGGGTACAACTGGAAGTCTTCCAGATATATTTCTCACTCTTTTTATCCCATTGAGTTCAATCTCGTAAATATTCCTGAGGTGAATGATGAGTTTTGGGACAGAATCAGCAATACCTTTTTGAGATATACTTATGAAGATCACCTGATCATGAATATGAACTATTCATTTTTACTGAATCAGCAGGTGTTGGGGCAAAGACGTGATTTCTGGTACCTGAGAGCTAATGTGGAATCGGCAGGTAACTTGTTGTCTTCGGTTTCCGGACTTTGGAATGAAGATTCCGGACAGGATTATGATGAGTTGCTCGGAATTCGGTATGCGCAGTATGTGAAAGGTGATGTGGATCTAAGGTTCAACAATCGTTTGGACAGATATACCTCTTTGGTTTGGCGCTTTTTTGCCGGAGTGGGATATCCCTATGGGAATCTGGATGTTTTGCCTTTTGAAAAACGTTACTTCTCCGGAGGGGCCAACAGCATTAGGGCCTGGCCGGTCAGGGGACTGGGCCCCGGAAGCTATAATGAAGAGGGGGCACGCTTTTACAACCAAACAGCAGATATCAAGCTGGAGTTTAATCTGGAATACCGGTTTAAACTGTTTTGGATTCTGGAAGGAGCTCTGTTTATGGATGTGGGAAATATCTGGAGCATCAGGGAGGATGCAAGTCCTGAAGGTGGATTATTCGATTTCGAAACATTTGCAGAACAGCTTGCTGTAGGAACAGGCCTGGGAACACGTTTCGATTTCAATTACTTTATCTTCCGGTTCGATGCAGGTCTTAAGACCCATGATCCTTCACTTCCCGCCGGCGAACGCTGGATTCCGTTAAACAGACCCTGGACTTGGGACGATGTTGGGTTTAACTTTGCCATCGGTTATCCTTTTTAGTTCCGGCGGAAATTCGACTATGGTTGCTTTTTTTCCTATTTTATTTTTAAATTTGCACGGATTTGTAATTGATTTTGTGATATATAATTACGTTTTGTTGCAAATCTTTATTGCTTTTAACAAGTTATTAATTTTACATCTCATCAAATAATTGTAATTATGAAAGAAAGAATTTTGGATGTTGTAAAACCTGGTGTTGCTGTAGGTAAAGACCTTCAGGAGATTTTTCGCGTTGCCCGTGAAAACCAATTTGCTCTTCCTGCTGTAAACGTGGTTGGTTCCAACTCCGTGAATGGTGTTATGGAAGCTGCTAAAGTTGCTAAAGCACCTGTAATTGTTCAGTTGTCTAATGGTGGAGCCGCTTTTTATGCCGGCAAAGCTGCCAACGGAGAAGGACAGGAAACTGCTATTAAAGGTGCAGTTGCTGCTGCTAAGCATGTTCATCTTTTGGCTGAATCTTATGGTGTACCTGTGATTCTTCATACCGACCATGCTGCCAAGAAATTGCTGCCCTGGATTGACGGGCTTCTTGATGAGGGTGAGAAATTCTATAAGGAAACCGGAAAGCCTTTGTTTAGCTCTCATATGCTTGATCTCTCAGAGGAACCTTTGCAGGAGAACATCGACATCTGTAAAAAATACCTCGAGAGAATGAGCAAAATTGATATGACTCTTGAGATTGAGCTTGGAATTACCGGTGGTGAGGAAGATGGTGTTGACAATACCAATGTTGACAATGCATTGCTTTATACTCAGCCTGAAGAGGTTGCTTTTGCTTACGAAGAGTTGAAGAAGGTATCTCCAAACTTCACTATTGCTGCCTCATTTGGTAACGTTCATGGTGTTTACAAGCCTGGTAACGTTGTATTGCGGCCCGATATTCTGAAAAAGTCACAGGATTATATTGCTGAGAAATTCGGTACTGAAGAGAAGCCTGTTAACTTTGTATTCCATGGTGGGTCAGGTTCTTCTGATGCCGAGATTCAGGAAGCTGTGAGCTATGGTGTTATCAAAATGAACATCGATACCGATACTCAGTGGGCTTTTTGGGATGGTGTTCGTGAATATGATGCTAAGCACCATGATTATCTTCAGGCACAGATTGGTAATCCCGAAGGAGAGGATAAACCAAATAAGAAGTATTACGATCCCCGTAAATGGCTTCGTGCCGGTGAAGAGGCTATGGTTAAGCGTCTCGAACTTGCATTCAAAGCACTTAATTGCGTAGATGTATTGTAATACAGATGCACAAATAGGATAAATTTTTAAGCCCCCACGATTGTGTGGGGGTTTTTTTAGTGATACTCTTTTATCTTTTCCAGTTATGCAATCCAACACACCATCCAGAGATACATTTTCAGGAAAATTTGGCATCATTGCTGCTGCTGCAGGTTCTGCTATCGGACTCGGTAATATTTGGAGATTCCCATACATCCTTGGTGAAAATGGAGGAGGAGCCTTCCTGTTGGTTTACCTGCTGTTTGTTATCATGATCGGTGTTCCGGTTATGATCTCTGAATTGTTGATTGGCCGAAAAGCACAACTGAATGTTTTCGGAGCTTTCAGAAAACTTGCTCCTGGCAAACCCTGGTTTTTGATTGGTGTGATGGGCGTAGGTGCAGCGTTTCTTATTCTCGGTTTTTACGCTGTGGTGGCCGGATGGACTTTACAATATGTCTATTATTCTCTGACCAATGCTTTGGCCGGCAATACTCCGGACCAGATGATACAGGTTTTTGAAGGTGTTCAGTCAACCAAAGGATGGTCCTTGTTCTGGACATTGCTTTTCATGACCGGAACGGCATACATTGTTAGTTCAGGCATTGAAAAAGGAATAGAAAAATACACTAAAATATTGATGCCCCTGTTGGTTTTAATCATTCTTGTTCTGAATGTGCGGGCCATTACACTTGACGGGGCAATGGCCGGACTTGATTTTCTCTTCAATCCGGATTTTTCCAAACTTAATTCGGATGTAATTCTTGAAGCATTGGGGCAGGCCTTTTTCTCTTTAAGTATAGGGATGGGGGTTATTGTTACTTATGGATCTTACATCAAAAAAAATGAGAGTCTCGGAGGAACGGCTCTTTCGGTTTCTTTGGCTGATACCCTGATTGCTGTTTTGGCAGGTGTCGCAATATTTCCGGCAGCTTTTGCCTTCGGGATGGCTCCCAATCAGGGCCCGGGTCTGGTGTTTGTTACATTGCCCAATATTTTTAACCAGATGGCCGGTGGTTATTTTTTCGGATTACTGTTTTTTGTTTTGCTAAGTATTGCTGCATTTACCTCTTCCATCTCTTTACTTGAGGTAGTGGTGGCATATTTTACAGAGGAACTAAAACTTCGCCGAAAGCAGGCTACCTGGATTGCCGCCGGAATAATGTCGTTGCTGGCTGCGCTGTGTGTTTTTAGTGATGCCGCTTTTGGTGGGTTTGATTATGTTTCTTCAAATATACTGCTTCCCATCGGAGGCCTTTTGGTGGTTATTTTTGTGGGATGGATCATGGACAAAAATTTACCTCGTCTTGAAATAGAGGCAGATGGGAAAAAGGCCCGTTATTACAGCGGTTTTCGGTTTATTATAAAGTTTTTGGCTCCCATAGCTATTGCATTGGTTTTCCTCAACGGCCTTGGTTGGATTTGATAATTAATAGAAGGAAGAATGTCGTTTTGATGTTTGATTTAATGCGAGTTATGGTTTAACTTGCTGCAAAAAATGTCATGTGGAAAGATTGGCTGGCTTTTTCCCGAAGGGAGCAATATGGCCTCGTTTTATTAAGTCTCCTGATTGTTCTTTTGGTTATCGTCAGATTTCTTTTGCCTTTTCTTGCTGATCCTCCGGAAATAGAGATGATCTCAGATGTTAAATTTTTGACTGAATCGAAGTATTCCGTCAAAATGGAATTAAAAACTAAATCTTCAGGCTCCCGGGGAAAAAAGGAATTTAAGTTTACCACATTCAATCCCAATACCGTCTCTGTTACCGAGCTCTCCAAAATGGGGGTGCCTTCGTATGCAATTATCAACTGGATGAAGTTTCGGGAAGCCGGAGGTGTTTTTCGCAAAGGAGAGGAAGTAGGAAAAATTTATGGAATTGATCAGGAATTACTGACTTTGATGAGCCCCTATGTGAAAATTCCGGTCAGGGTAGCAAATGAGAGGAAAGAGTATGTCGATATCCGGGAGAAAAGGAATGACAGGAATCCGGTTGTGTCCGGTAAAACTGAAAATGCTTCAGAAATCGGAGCTTTGATTATTGATCTCAATAAAGCCGATACAACTGAATTACAAAAAATCAAAGGTATCGGTCCGGTTTTCTCACAGCGAATTGTCGATTTTCGAAATCTGCTGGGCGGTTTTTACAGTGTTGAGCAGCTCAGGGAGGTGTACGGGTTGTCTCCCGGGCTGGTGGATGAGATAAGCGCTTATTTTGTGGTTTCAGTTGCGGATATTAAAAAAATGGATGTGAACTCTTTTTCACTCCGAAAACTTAAAGCACATCCATATATTAATTTTTATCAGGCAAGGGAAATTATTGAATACCAAAGGAAAAACGGAAGTATTGCCAATGAGCATGCTTTGGAAGCCTTCACTTCTTTTGATAAAGCAGCGCTTGAAAAGGTGTTGCCCTATCTCTGTTTTAATGAGAAAAACAGAAATGAAGAGCAGAAAAATGAAAATTAACTTGTTTCAATCAATAATCTTCATTTTCTTTGCACCTGATTTTGGAAAAACTATTTTCTTATTATAACCGTCTAAAAGATTGGAGGTTGGTTGTTTATTTATTGAAGAAAAGAACTGATTATAAAAATATTCCCAATTAGGTTTCTGCATTCCGACGGATGTTGAAGCTTGTTTTAGTTTAAAAGAATTGAAGTTTAAAAATATTAAAGACGAATACCATGATCGTAGTTCCTATTAAAGAAGGAGAAAATATTGAAAGAGCTCTGAAGAAATTCAAGCGTAAGTTTGAAAAAACCGGTGCAATGCGTGAAATCCGTAGTCGCCAGGCTTTTACCAAACCGTCTGTTCAGCGCCGGGAAGAGCTTAAAAAAGCAGCCTATATTCAGAAGCTTCAGGAAGATACGGAATAGACAAAATTTCTTTTTCAAAACGCCTGACTTTTCAGCGGTTTTTTCGTATATTCGTTTAAACCATTAGTTGAAAAGTCAGGCGTTTTTTTATGCTATATATCGACCCGTTTCTAAAATATCTCAAATTCGAAAAGCGTAGTTCCAATCACACATTGGTCGCATATGAAGCAGATCTTAAACAATTTGCATCGTATATGGAAGAAATGGGGGTGGCCGATGAATGCGAAGTGAAAACCCGGTTTATTCGAAACTGGGTGGTGGCACTTCACTACAATGATCTTAAACCACGATCTATTCATCGGAAGATTGCATCTCTAAGAGCTTATTATAAATATCTTTTGCGCGAGAGGGTTATGGAAACTTCTCCGGCAGAGGGAGTTGTTTTGCCGAAACTTGCAAAAAACCTTCCTGATTTTGTTAAAGAGAAAGAGATGGATCTGTTGCTCGATCAGTTTCCCTTTGAGAGCGACTTTTCCGGAGTACGTGATAAAACCATTATCGATTTGTTTTACGGCACCGGGATCCGTCTTTCTGAATTGATTGCCCTGAGGGATGATAGTTTTGACTTCTCTTCCGGACTTGTAAAGGTGCTTGGGAAGCGTAATAAAGAGCGACTGGTGCCAATGAACCAAAGCACAATACACAATGTTTTAAACTATAGAGAGGTGCGAAATTCATCTTTCCCGAACCGGAACCGGACAGCTTTTTTTCTAACCGATAAAGGAGATCCTGTTTACCATAAGTTGGTTTACCGCATTGTGAATAAACACCTGAGGGCAGTAACCACAATGGCCAAAAAGAGTCCGCATGTATTGCGACATACTTTTGCAACCATTTTGCTTAACAGAGGTGCTGATATCAATGCAATTAAAGAATTGCTGGGGCATGCCAATCTTAACGCAACCCAGATTTATACGCACAATACATTTGAAAAATTATCATCTATTTATAATCAGGCTCATCCCAGAGCCTAAAATTAAGTTGGAGGAGTGTCTATGAACATTACTATTGAATCGGTACATTTTGATACCGCAGAAAGACTTGAAGATTTCATTAATCAGAAAGTTGGAAAACTCGATCAGTTCTCCGACAGTATTATCGGAGCCGAGGTGACGCTTAGGCTTGATAAGGCTGAGACATCAGAGAATAAGGTTGCGGAAATTGAGTTGGATATTCCGGGTAGTAATTTATTTGCTAAAAAACAAAGTAAAACATTTGAGGAGTCTGTTGATCAGGCATGTGAAGCCTTACGTAAGCAATTGATTAAACGCAAAGAAAAGTTAAAAGCCAAATAGTCAAAAAAGAGTGCCTGATTATTTGGTGCTATTTGAAAAATATTATACATTTGCACACCGTTTTTGGTAGGTGATTAACCTTCCGGAGCGGATTTTAATAGGCTGGTTATAGTTAATAATCAGCCTATTAAAATGAAAGGGCGAAAAGATAAACAGCTTCTTTGTTTTCCGGTCAACAGGGTTTACCGTGTTGATTTTTTGGAAAAAAGAACCTGAATTATGGATTATTGCATTGAAAATGTTTATCTTTATGGCCCGAAAATCAGGCGTTTCTGATTTAATTCAGGCGTTAAGGTTTTGATTTATAGTAAATAAGTGGTTTCAATTTATATCTAATTGTCTAATAATTTCGAGTTATGGCTAAAGAAACATTTCAAAGGACGAAGCCTCACGTTAATATCGGTACCATTGGTCACGTTGACCACGGTAAAACTACTCTGACTGCTGCTATCACAAAAGTGTTGGCAAAGAAAGGTTGGTCCGAAGTCAAAGAATTTGATTCTATTGATAATGCTCCTGAGGAGAAAGAAAGGGGTATTACTATTAACACTGCTCACGTTGAGTATCAAACTGAAGCACGTCACTATGCACACGTTGACTGTCCTGGTCACGCCGACTATGTTAAGAACATGGTAACTGGTGCTGCTCAGATGGACGGTGCTATTCTGGTTGTTGCAGGTACTGATGGTCCTATGCCTCAGACCCGCGAGCACATCCTGCTTGCACGTCAGGTAAACGTACCTAAAATCGTTGTGTTCCTGAACAAAGTGGACATGGTTGACGATGAAGAGCTTCTCGAGCTTGTTGAGATGGAAGTACGTGATCTGTTGAACTTCTACGAGTTTGGCGGAGACGATGCTCCTATCATCAAAGGTTCTGCTCTTGGTGCACTTGAAGGTGAAGAGAAGTGGGAAGAAAAAATTATGGAACTGATGGACGCTGTTGACTCATGGATTCCTACTCCTGAGCGTGACAACGAGAAGCCTTTCCTGATGCCTGTTGAGGACGTTTTCTCAATTACTGGCCGTGGTACTGTTGCTACCGGACGTATCGAAACCGGAGTAATTCACACTGGTGATGAAATGGAAATGATTGGTCTTGGTGCACAAGCTAAGAAAACTGTTTGTACCGGAGTTGAAATGTTCCGTAAGATTTTGGACGACGGACAAGCTGGTGACAACGTAGGTCTTCTGCTTCGCGGTGTAGATAAGAAAGAGATTAAGCGTGGTATGGTTTTGGCCAAGCCAGGTTCAATCACTCCTCACACCAAGTTCAAGGCTGAGATTTATGTGTTGAAAAAAGAAGAGGGTGGACGTCACACTCCATTCCACAACAATTATCGTCCCCAGTTCTACTTGCGTACATTGGACGTAACCGGAGAGATTACTCTTCCTGAAGGATCAGAAATGGTTATGCCTGGTGATAACGTAACTATTACTGTGAGCCTGATTTACCCTGTAGCTCTTAACGTAGGTCTGCGTTTCGCTATCCGCGAAGGTGGTCGTACAGTTGGTGCAGGTCAGGTAACTGAAATTTTGGAATAGGCATTCCGAAACATATAGAAGATGGAGAAGCTATGTGCTTCTCCATCTTTATGAATACGGGTGTAGCTCAGTTGGTAGAGCACTGGTCTCCAAAACCAGGTGTCGGGAGTTCGAGCCTCTCCTCCCGTGCAAGGGTGTTTGATTTCCCAGGATAAAGAGCAAAGTACAAGATAGAATATGAAAAAGATAAAAGCCTATTTTCAGGATGTTCATCATGAACTGATAAACAAAACCTCATGGCCAACCTGGCCTGAGCTTCAGAACAGTGCTATTGTTGTAATGGTGGCATCTGTGATTATTGCAGGTATTGTTTATGCGATGGACTATTCGTTTGACAATGTCTTGCAGTGGATTTATCAACAATTGTATTAAAAACTGGAAGAAGGAATTATTCCGATGAGTGATATTCAAAAGAAATGGTATGTGGTAAGGGCTGTTACCGGGAAGGAAAAAAAGGCCAAGGAATTCATTGAAAGTGAAATTGCAAGCCGTGACCTTCAGGATTATGTCAGTCAGGTATTGATACCAACCGAAAAAGTATATCAGATCCGTAACGGGAAAAAGATCAATAAAGAACGTACTTTTTATCCTGGTTATGTGTTTATTGAAGCTGCATTGGTCGGAGAAATTCCTCATCTTATTAAAGGTATTACACACGTTATTGGTTTCCTGGGTGATGACAACCCGGTTCCCATGCGTGAGTCTGAGGTGAACCGTATGCTTGGTAAAGTAGATGAGTTGACCGAAAATGAGGAGGAAATTAGCATCCCGTTTTATGTTGGGGAGACCGTAAAAGTAGTTGACGGTCCGTTTAACGGTTTTAACGGGGTGATTGAAGAGGTAAATGAAGAAAAGCGCAAGCTCAAAGTAATGGTGAAAATCTTCGGACGCAAAACTCCTCTCGAATTAAGCTTTTTACAGGTAGAAAAAGAATAGGGTTCGTTCATCGAGCAGCGGAGCTTCCAGGGCAATAACATTGCCTCTGCAGGTGAAAAATGAAAGTATTCTTGATTATCCTGATTATTAATAACCAACACGAATTGCTACGATGGCTAAAGAAGTAGAAAATTTAATTAAACTTCAGATTAGAGGTGGCGCAGCAAATCCATCACCTCCGGTTGGTCCCGCATTGGGAGCCAAAGGGGTGAACATTATGGAATTCTGTAAGCAATTCAATGCTCGTACTCAGGAAAAAGCCGGTAAGGTTTTGCCTGTTGTCATTTCAGTTTACAAAGACAAATCTTTTGATTTTGTAGTTAAAACTCCTCCTGCTGCTGTGCAGTTGCTGGAGTCAGCTAAACTAAAATCCGGTTCTGCTGAACCCAACCGTAAAAAGGTTGCTTCAGTTACCTGGGATCAGGTGAAAGCTATTGCTGAAGACAAAATGAGTGACTTGAATTGCTTCACAGTCGAATCTGCAATGAGGATGGTTGCTGGTACTGCCAGAAGTATGGGAATCACAGTTGATGGTGATTTTCCGGTTAACAATTAAAATCCGTTTGCAACAATGACAAAACTAACAAAAAATAAGAAGTTAGCGTTAGAAAAAATCGATGCCGGAAAGCAATATCCCATTGAAGAAGCTGCTCAGTTGGTAAAAGAAATTACCAACACCAAATTCGATGCATCTGTTGATATTGACGTTCGTTTGGGTGTAGATCCAAGGAAAGCCAATCAGATGGTGCGCGGAGTTGTCACTCTTCCTCATGGAACAGGTAAAGAAACCAGAGTTTTGGTTCTCTGTACCCCCGATAAGGAAGAGGAAGCTAAAGCAGCTGGTGCCGATTACGTTGGGCTTGATGAGTATATCGATAAAATCAAAGAAGGCTGGACCGATGTTGATGTTATCATTACTATGCCCAGTGTCATGGCTAAAGTTGGTGCTTTGGGGCGTATCCTCGGACCTCGCGGTCTGATGCCTAACCCCAAAAGTGGTACTGTAACCATGGATATTGCTAAGGCTGTAAGCGAAGTGAAGGCCGGTAAAATTGACTTTAAAGTGGACAAGTATGGTATTATCCATTCTACCGTTGGAAAAGTCTCTTTTTCGCCCGATAAACTTACAGAGAATGTGCGTGAATTTGTAGGGAACATTATCAAGCTGAAACCTTCAGCTGCTAAAGGAACCTATATTAAGAGTATCGCGCTTTCTAGTACCATGAGTCCCGGTATTCGCATTGAACCCAAGTCGGTTGAGGTTTAATATTAATGTTAACTGAAGAGTATTAGGAATCATGAAAAAAACAGATAAAAGCGCACTGATTAAAGAGCTTTCAGAAAAAATCAATGAGTACAGCCACTTTTATGTGACTGATACCCTTGGGTTGAATGCCTCTCAAACCAGCGATTTGCGTCGTGCTTGTTTTAATAAGGACGTTAAGATGATGGTGGTTAAGAACACCCTCTTCCAACTGGCCCTTGAGCAAAGCGAAAAGCAGGTAGAAGGCATGGAGGAAGCCTTTAAAGGTACTTCTGCTGTTCTTTTCTGTAACACAGGAAATGTTCCTGCCAAATTGATTAAAGAATTCCAAAAAGCCACTAGTTTGCCTGTTTTAAAGGGTGCTTATGTGGAGGAATCTGTTTATATGGGCGGTGAACAATTAGAGACACTTAGTACCATTAAATCTAAGGAAGAATTGCTTGGTGATGTTATCGGTCTTCTGCAGTCGCCTGCTAAGAACGTTATTTCCGCTCTGCAATCGGGAGGTACCAAAATTCATGGAATTCTCCAGACCCTTAGTGAAAAAGAATAAATTTTTACAAACTGAAATTGAAATTATTTAATACCTAGAACAATGGCAGATATTAAAAAACTTGCAGAAGAATTAGTGAATTTGACTGTGAAAGACGTTAACGAGCTTGCTGAAATCCTGAAAGAAGAATATGGCATCGAGCCTGCTGCTGCAGCCGTTGCTGTTGCTGGCGGTGCTGCTGCTGGTGAAGCTGAAGGCGGTGCTGAGCAAACTGAATTCGATGTTATCCTGAAATCAGCAGGTGGTTCTAAACTTGCCATCGTAAAACTGGTTAAAGAAATGACCGGTGTTGGCCTGAAAGAAGCCAAAGAAGTTGTGGACAAAGCTCCCGCTCCTATCAAGGAAAAAGTATCTAAAGAAGAAGCTGAAAGCCTTAAATCTCAATTAGAAGAAGCAGGAGCAGAAGTTGAACTTAAGTAAACAGGACAATATACCTGAAATATGGTGACGGTTTAGGAACCCATGATTATGGGATCCTAAACCTTTTTATGCTTATATGTTTAAGTTCAAATAATTTGTTGATAGATGACTCCAATTACTACCGAAAGGATTAGCTTTGCTACCATCAAAAACCAGCTGGACTATCCTGACTTCCTGGAAATTCAGCTGAAATCTTTCCGTGAATTCTTCCAGATGGGGACTACCCCCGAGGAAAGGAAACAGGAGGGGTTATGGCAGGTTTTTATGGAGAACTTCCCGATTACAGATACCCGAAACAATTTTGTGCTCGAGTTTCTGGATTTTGGAATCGATCCATCCCGTTATACCATTGAAGAATGCATCGAAAGAGGACTGACCTATTGCGTCCCCCTGAAAGCCAAACTTAAACTTTATTGTACCGACCCGGAACACGAGGATTTTGACACTGTTGTTCAGGATGTATATCTGGGGACTGTTCCGTACATGACCGATAAAGGTAGCTTTATTATTAATGGTGCCGAAAGGGTCATCGTTTCTCAGCTGCACCGCTCTCCTGGTGTTTTCTTCGGTCAGAGCGTGCATGCCAATGGAACCAAGTTGTATTCTGCCAGAATTATTCCGTTTAAAGGGTCCTGGATTGAATTTGCTACCGATATCAATAATGTGATGTATGCCTACATCGACAGGAAGAAAAAATTACCTGTTACCACATTATTAAGGGCTATCGGATACGAAAGTGATAAAGAGGTTCTGGAAATTTTTGACCTTGCAGATGAAATTAAGGTTTCCAAAACTGCCCTCAAAAAGGTAGTGGGCCGGAAACTTGCTGCTCGTGTGCTTAAAACCTGGATCGAAGACTTCGTTGATGAAGATACCGGTGAGGTAGTTTCTATTGAAAGAAATGAAGTGGTTATTGACCGGGAGACTGTGTTGGAAGATGAACACATCGAGGAAATTATCGATTCCGGGACAAAAACCATCCTACTGCATAAGGAAGATCAGAACCTTTCTGATTTTGCCATTATTTATAACACGCTTCAAAAAGACCCGTGTAACTCGGAGAAAGAAGCGGTTGTACACATCTATCGACAATTAAGGAATGCCGAGCCACCTGATGAGGCTACTGCACGTGACGTGATCGACAAGCTTTTCTTTTCTGATAAACGTTACGATTTGGGTGATGTAGGACGTTACCGTTTGAACAAAAAGCTGAATCTGAATATTGATCTCGATATCAAGGTGCTTACTCGTGATGATATGATCGCGATTATTAAGTATCTGATTGAACTGATCAACTCTAAGACCGTGGTTGATGATATTGACCACTTGAGTAACCGTCGTGTTCGTACTGTTGGTGAACAGATGGCCAATCAGTTTGGTGTTGGGTTAGCCCGTATGGCACGTACCATTCGCGAGCGAATGAATGTTCGTGACAATGAGGTGTTTACGCCAATAGACTTGATCAACAGTAAAACCCTCTCCTCGGTTATCAATAGTTTCTTTGGTACCAACGCGTTGTCCCAGTTTATGGATCAGACCAATCCGTTGGCTGAGATTACTCATAAACGCAGAATGTCTGCACTTGGACCTGGTGGTTTGTCTCGTGAACGTGCCGGATTTGAGGTTCGTGATGTTCACTATACACACTACGGGCGTCTGTGTCCTATTGAGACACCTGAAGGACCAAACATTGGACTCATCTCGTCTCTTTGTGTGTTTGCGAAAATCAATAATCTTGGATTTATTGAAACTCCTTATCGTAAAGTTGAAACCAGTAAGGTGGATCTTACCAATGAAGGTGTTTTCTATCTTACGGCTGAAGAGGAAGAGTCAAAAATTATTGCGCAGGCAAATGCTCCGCTTGACGAAAGTGGTATTTTTGCTAACAATAAGGTTAAAGCCCGACATGATGGTGATTTCCCTCTTATTGACAGGGAGGAAATTGACCTGATGGACGTGGCTCCAAACCAGATTGCTTCTGTTGCAGCTTCTTTGATTCCTTTCCTTGAGCATGATGACGCCAACCGTGCGTTGATGGGATCTAACATGATGCGTCAGGCTGTACCTTTGTTGAGGCCCCAGGCTCCTATTGTAGGTACCGGACTTGAAGGTAAGCTGATCCGTGATTCACGGACACAGATTGTTGCTGAAGGTTATGGTGTAGTAGAGTTTGTGGATGCTCAGGAGATTGTTGTAAGATACGATCTTACAGATGAAGAGAAATTTGTGAGTTTTGAACCTGAAACCAAAAGGTATAAACTTACCAAATATAAGAAAACCAACCAGAGCACTACGGTTGATATGAAGCCACTTGTGAAAAAGGGTGATCGTATCGAACCGGGTCAGATTATGACCGAAGGTTATTCAACCGAGAAAGGTGAACTGGCGCTGGGACGTAACCTGAAAGTGGCTTTCATGCCCTGGAAAGGATACAACTTTGAGGATGCCATTGTTATTTCCGAGAAACTCGTTCGTGAAGATGTATTTACATCTGTACACATTGATGAGTATTCACTGGAAGTACGTGACACCAAACGTGGACTTGAGGAGCTTACTTCTGATATTCCCAACGTGAGTGAAGAGGCGACCAAAGAACTGGACGAAAATGGTCTGATTCGTGTCGGAGCTCATGTTAAGCCCGGTGATATCCTGATTGGTAAAATTACTCCCAAAGGGGAGAGTGACCCAACTCCGGAAGAGAAGCTTTTGAGAGCTATCTTTGGTGAAAAAGCCGGTGATGTGAAGGATGCTTCATTGAAAGCTTCTCCATCATTGTCAGGTGTGGTTATCGATAAAAAATTGTTCTCGCGTGTGGTTAAAGATCGCAAAAACAGAACAAGCGATAAACCTGCATTGGCCAAGATAGATCAGGAGTTTGAACGTTCCATTGAGGAAATTAAAGGACGTCTTGTGGATAAACTTTTCTCGCTCATCAATGGCAAAACCAGCCAGGGTGTTAAGGATTATCTCGGAGCGGATCTTATTTCCAAAGGAACCAAGTTTACTCAGAAGATTCTTCAGGATCTTGATTATTTGTCAGTTAATCCGAATAAATGGACGACTGACAAAGACAAGAATGAGCTTATTTCCAAGGTAATTCACAATTACCGGATGAAATATAAGGAGCTTGAAGCCAAAGAGAAGAGACAAAAATACAATCTTACTATTGGTGATGAGTTGCCTGCTGGTATTGTGCAATTGGCAAAAGTTTACATTGCCAAGAAGCGTAAAATTACTGTAGGTGATAAGATGGCCGGACGACATGGTAACAAAGGTATTGTTTCCCGTATTGTGCGTCAGGAAGATATGCCGTTCCTTGAAGACGGAACTCCTGTGGATATCGTATTGAACCCGCTGGGTGTGCCTTCAAGGATGAACCTTGGTCAGATTTATGAAACTGTTCTTGCATGGGCAGGTGATGTTCTTGGTGTTAAATTTGCCACTCCGATCTTTGACGGGGCTTCCAACGAGGATCTGACAGACTGGACACGAAAAGCCAATGTGCCTGACTTTGGTAAGAGTTATCTGTACGATGGTGGTACAGGAGAACGCTTCCACCAGCCGGCTACAGTAGGTATCATCTATATGCTGAAACTTGGCCACATGGTTGAGGACAAGATGCACGCTCGTTCTATCGGGCCTTATTCTCTCATCACACAACAGCCACTTGGTGGTAAAGCACAATTTGGTGGTCAGCGATTTGGTGAGATGGAGGTTTGGGCTCTTGAGGCATTTGGTGCTTCTCACATATTGCAGGAGATTCTCACAGTGAAGTCGGATGATGTTCTTGGTCGTGCCAAGGCTTACGAGACCATTGTGAAAGGTGACCCGATGCCAATGCCGGGAATCCCTGAATCACTCAATGTATTGCTGCATGAGATGCGCGGTCTTGGTTTGAGTGTGAATCTTGAATAGTACGCTGGCTATGTGCTTTCCTTTTTGGGGAAGCACATTATGCCTCTTTTAGTTTAAAACTTCTAATACTCGGCTATATATGGCATTCAGAAGAGATCAGAAAGTCAAGAGTAATTTTTCCCGCATTACAATCGGGTTGTCTTCACCGGAGGAAATACTGGAACGTTCCAGTGGTGAGGTGCTTAAACCCGAAACCATTAATTATCGTACTTACAAACCTGAGCGGGATGGTTTGTTCTGCGAGCGCATTTTTGGTCCTGTAAAGGATTATGAATGTCATTGTGGAAAATATAAACGGATTCGTTACCGGGGTATCGTTTGTGACCGTTGTGGTGTTGAGGTGACCGAGAAGAAAGTTCGTCGCGAACGTATGGGTCATATTTCACTGGTAGTGCCGGTTGCACATATCTGGTATTTCCGTTCTTTGCCCAATAAAATCGGATATTTGCTAGGTCTTCCTACCAAGAAACTCGATTCCATTATTTATTACGAGCGCTATGTGGTGGTTCAGCCCGGAGTTACCGGTGCTGACGGAGTGAAATATATGGATTTCCTCACAGAAGAGGAGTATCTGGATATTCTCGACAGCCTGCCAAAGGACAATCAGCATCTTGAAGACGATGATCCCAATAAGTTCATCGCTAAGATGGGAGCTGATGCTTTGCATATGATTTTGTCACGTCTTAACCTGGATGAGCTTTCTTATGATTTGCGTCACAAAGCCAATACCGAAACTTCTCAGCAGCGTAAAAACGAAGCTTTGAAACGTTTGCAGGTAGTGGAGTCGTTCCGTGAATCTAAAGGTGTTAATCGTCCGGAATGGATGGTTGTGAAGGTGGTTCCTGTGATTCCTCCGGAATTGAGGCCTCTTGTACCTTTGGATGGTGGACGTTTTGCTACTTCCGATTTGAACGATCTTTACCGCAGGGTTATTATTCGTAACAATCGACTCAAGCGTCTGATTGAGATTAAGGCTCCCGAGGTGATTTTACGTAATGAGAAGAGGATGTTGCAGGAATCTGTGGATTCTCTGTTTGATAACTCACGGAAATCAAATGCAGTTAAAACGGATGCTAACCGTCCGCTTAAGTCTTTGAGCGACAGCTTGAAAGGTAAGCAGGGGCGTTTCCGTCAGAACCTGCTTGGTAAACGTGTTGACTATTCTGCACGTTCGGTAATTGTTGTGGGACCGGAATTGAAGATGCACGAATGTGGTCTTCCGAAAGATATGGCTGCCGAACTATACAAACCTTTCGTCATTCGTAAACTGATTGAGAGAGGTATTGTAAAAACCGTTAAGTCGGCCAAGAAAATTGTAGATCGTAAGGATCCGGTTGTGTGGGATATTCTGGAGAACGTGTTGAAAGGTCACCCTGTGATGCTGAACCGTGCTCCAACGCTTCACCGATTGGGTATTCAGGCATTTCAGCCTAAACTTATTGAAGGAAAGGCGATTCAGTTGCACCCGTTGGCCTGTTCGGCTTTTAACGCCGACTTCGACGGTGACCAGATGGCTGTACACCTCCCATTGGGCAATGCCGCCATTCTTGAAGCTCAGATGCTGATGCTGGCAAGTCAGAATATTCTGAACCCTGCCAATGGTGCGCCTATTACCGTTCCTTCGCAGGATATGGTTTTGGGATTGTACTACATGACCAAAGCAAGACCGGGAGCTAAAAATGAGGGACTGGTTTTCTACTCTCCCGAAGAGACGAAAATTGCTTACAATGAAAAACAGGTTGAACTGCATACGAAAGTAACCGTTAAGACCAAAGACCTTAATGAGCAGGGAGAACTTGTTGAAACAATGATAGAGACCACTGTCGGACGGATTTTATTTAATGAATTTGTTCCTGAAGAGGTGGGATATATCAATACTTTATTGACCAAGAAATCTTTGCGTGACATTATTGGTAAGGTTCACAAAGTTTGTGGTACTCCTAAAACCGCCAACTTCCTTGACGATATTAAGTCACTGGGTTACCGACTCGCTTTCGAAGGTGGTCTGTCGTTTAACCTTCAGGATGTGATTATTCCTGCAGAGAAAGTAACTTTGGTTGATGAGGGGTATGCTGAAGTTGAGGAGGTAATGAACAACTATAACATGGGATTCATTACCAACAACGAAAGATATAATCAGATTATCGATATCTGGACACACGTGAATGCCCGATTGACTCAGACACTTATGAATCAGTTGAGCTCAGACAGAGATGGTTTTAACTCCGTTTACATGATGCTTGACTCCGGTGCGAGGGGTTCTAAAGAGCAGATCCGTCAGTTGTCCGGTATGCGTGGTTTGATGGCCAAACCGCAGAAATCAGGTGCTGAGGGCGGACAGATTATCGAAAACCCGATTTTGTCCAACTTTAAAGAGGGACTGTCGGTACTTGAGTACTTTATCTCTACACACGGTGCCCGTAAGGGTCTTGCGGATACCGCTCTTAAGACAGCGGATGCGGGTTACCTTACTCGTCGTCTGGTGGATGTGTCTCAGGATGTAATCATCAATGAGGAGGATTGTGGAACCCTTCGTGGTCTTACGGCAACTGCCATCAAGAGTAACGAAGAAGTTGTTGCTTCCCTTTATGAGCGTATCCTCGGACGTGTTTCTGTGCATGATGTTTATCATCCCAACACCGGCGAGATTATTGTGAAGAGTGGTGATGAGATTACCGAAACTGAAGCTCGCATTATTGAGGATTCACCCATCGAGAGGGTTGAAATTCGTTCGGTATTGACTTGTGAGTCTAAGAAAGGTGTTTGTACCAAGTGTTATGGTCGTAACCTTTCTACCGGTAAACTGGTACATAAAGGTGAGGCTGTTGGAGTTATTGCTGCCCAGTCTATTGGTGAGCCGGGTACTCAGCTGACATTGCGTACATTCCACGTGGGTGGTACTGCATCAAACGTAACTTCTGAAAATAGTATGCTTGCCAAATATGAGGGTAAAGCTGAATTTGATGAATTGCGTACTGTTCCTTTCACTACTGAAGAAGGAACCGATGTTGATGTGGTCATCGGCCGTTTGGCTGAGTTGCGCATTGTAGATAAGAATACAAATATCTCCCTTACCACACAACCAATTCCTTACGGTGCCAAGCTTTATATTAAGAATGGAACCGACTTGAAGAAAGGGGATTTGATTTGTGAATGGGATCCATTTAATGCCTTGATTATTACGGAGAAAACCGGTAAGGTTTCTTTCGAGAATATGATCGACGGTGTTACTTTCAAGGAAGAGTCCGATGAGCAAACCGGATATCGTGAAAAGGTAATCATCGAAACCCGTGATAAGACCAAGAACCCAGGATTACGTGTTCTTGACTCTAACGGAGAGGTGTTAAAAACATATAACCTGCCTGTAGGTGCCCACATCTCAGTAGATGAGGGTGATGACATTAAGCAGGGTGAGACATTGGCTAAGATTCCCCGTGCAATGGGACGTTCCGGTGACATCACCGGTGGTCTGCCCCGTGTTACGGAGTTGTTCGAAGCCCGTAATCCATCCAATCCTGCTGTTGTTTCCGAAATTGATGGTGAGGTTGCTTTTGGTAAGATTAAGCGTGGTAACCGTGAAATTATCGTTACTTCCAAGAATGGCGAGGTTAAGAAATACCTGGTATCTCTATCCAAGCAGATTCTTGTGCAGGAAAACGATTATGTTCGTGCCGGAACACCGCTGTCTGATGGTGCTACAACTCCTTCTGATATTCTTGCCATTAAAGGACCTACTGCGGTACAGGAATACATTGTGAACGAAGTTCAGGATGTGTATCGTTTGCAGGGGGTTAAGATTAACGACAAACACTTTGAAGTTATCGTTCGTCAGATGATGCGTAAGGTGGAGATTGCCGATGCTGGTGATACCCGATTCCTGGAGCGTCAGATTGTCGATAAGATCGAATTCATGGAAGAGAATGATGAGATCTGGGGTAAGAAAGTGGTTGTTGACTCTGGAGATTCATCTACTTTACGTCCGGGACAGATTGTGAATGCACGTCGTCTGAGAGATGAGAATTCACAACTGAAGCGGAAAGACTTGAAACTTGTACAGACCAGGGATGCTGTTCCTGCAACTTCGGGTCAGGTTCTTCAGGGAATTACCCGTGCTGCATTGCAGACCAAGAGCTTTATGTCGGCTGCTTCCTTCCAGGAAACAACCAAAGTATTGAATGAAGCTGCAATTCAGGGTAAAGTAGATAAGCTTGACGGTCTTAAAGAGAACGTTATTTGCGGTCACCTGATTCCTGCCGGTACCGGATTGCGTGAGTATGACAAGATTATTGTTGGTTCTCAGGAAGAATACGATAAACTGGTTAATAAACGCGAATCTGAAACGGTCAGAGAAGGCTAGTGAAACTATTTCCCGGTTAATGGGAATACATAAACAAAAGCGCAACTCCTTTTATGGGGGTTGCGCTTTTTCTTTGTGTTACTGCTCAGAGTTTGTTAAACCAGAATATATAAAACAAGCATGACAAGGCTTTTTTTGAAACGAAGTTTGACGAAGTCAATCATTCGTGCTGAAAAATCGCCTTGTTTTTATACCTTTATACGTCAATCGGGAAGGCATGGAACTTGAATAGATAATTGATGGTTTTGCCGGATGATTTTCAATACAATATTGCGTGAAAATGTTGCTTAATGAATATCAAACTTATTTTAAATAAAATTGAGTAAAATGGAAGATCAGAATAATAAAAAAGGACAAGTTAAAATTGAATTAAACCAGGAAGTGGCTCAGGGGATTTATTCCAATCTTGCAATTATCAGTCATTCTCCTTCGGAGTTTGTCGTAGATTTTGCCAGGGTAATGCCGGGAGTGCCCAAGGCTTCCGTAAAATCACGGGTGATACTTACACCTGAACATGCCAAGAGGTTGCTTCAGGCATTAAAAGAGAATATCTCCAGGTTTGAGGAAATTCATGGTCCGATTAAGAATATTGCAGGTCCGAACGATCATGGAAGTGGTTTTCCTCCTATGAATTTTGGCCCAGCAGGACAAGCGTGAGGAAAACGCTATAATATCAACACTTACCAACTCTGCTAAACACTTAAAGACGGCGTTTTGTCGAGTGAGCACCTCGATTAAATTTTGAGGCATAATGGGAATATGACAGACCCGGCTCTTCCCCCTAGGGGGCAAAATTGGTTAATCTCGGGTTATCGACCCGTGGTAGGTTTACCCGAAAAAGACAAGATTTTAAAGAAATGGACAGGCGAATTGTTTTATCAGTATTTTTTTCTGGCGGTTTCTGTTGTTCACTGTCAATCGAAGAATAGTGCTGATTTGCGAACCGGCTCAGAGAGAAAGGAGGTTTGGATTCCATTGCTTACCGGTAAAAAGGTTGGATTGCTGGTTAATCAAACATCCCGTGTTGGGGGCGAGCATTGAAGGAATGGATAGTAACCCTGTGTATATGGGAGAAACTTGTTTTGGAAAAGACTTTAGGGAGCCGGGGGCTGAAGAACATAGGTTTTCACTGGAGCCTCTTCTTGATTTCTACAGAAAATCCGGCGAAAGTGATGAATTCTTTTCAAGACTCCAATGGTTTCATCTTTTAACCGGAGATGATCAGGTGTTATTACAAATAAAAGAGGGGGTGAGTGAACCGGATATCAGGGCTTCCTGGGCAGAGGAGCTTGCTGAATATCGTTCACTTAGAGCGAAATATCTGTTGTACCCTTAAATGAATTGCATTTAGCGTATGGTTTTAAAAACCGGCGATGCGTCCGGTGTTTCCTTTTCTTTGTTTTCAACCGGAGCCTCTTTCAGGAAGTAAAAGGCACCGTTCTCGGTAAGTTTTATGTCGATAATTCCCATCACAATAAGATTGACCAGTATTTTTTCGGCTTTTCTTCGGGAAATACCTGCTATACGGGCAAACTTTGAATGTGTAATATAAGGCTCTTCGTTGTTGAGACGGGTTAACAGTAATTGTTCGGGCTCCTTTAACTGGAAAAAAGTTCCTTTGTTTTTTTTCTGTCTCAGCCAGACCTTCAGGAGTATTTGATTGGCCAGGAGGTTTTGATCCTCAACCCTGACGTAAACTTTATACTTTCCGTCTTTGGTGGGCGCCTTGTGGGGCTTTCTTTCGCTTTTAGGGACGATGATTTCTACAACCGTTTTGCCATCCAGGATATGTTCGTGAGACTCAAACTGAACTGGCGGACGACAATACCGTGTGGCTGCTGCATCTACCATATAGAACTCCTCATCTGAAGAAACACCGGCAACTCTGCCGTTGTCTTTTACTCCCACAAGCAATCGTCCTCCTTCTGTGTTGGCAAATGCTGCCAGTGACCGTGCTATTTTTCGGCTGTCATTGATGGCATATTTAAAATCCTGTTGAACGTGCTCTCCTTCGGCAATCAATCTTTGTATGTAATTCTTCACCTCTTCATCAGTTTTGTTTCACAAATTTCGGGAAAATTGCGGGGAATCTAAAAAAAATATGACCAATTGGCTCAAGTGTTTAGAATTAATAAAAATTAACAATTGCCTGTATTTGCATGACAAAAGTCATGGACATCCCTGATTTATTGACTGAAATTTATTAAAGAAAAATATCCTTATTGCCTTATTTCTTTAAAATTCAGTGTTATGCCTCATTCCGTTGATTACATCAAACGACTTGCCGATCGTCATGGAAGAAGTCTTGAAAGTTTGCTTCCTATTTTGGAGAATGTTTATGAGGACAATCATATTATCCCTGAAGATGCAATGGTGGAAATAGCCAGGGAGCTGGATGTCTCTGCTGCCAAGGTTTACGGAACGGCAACTTTTTATTCATTCCTGGAAACAGAAAAGTGTGGCAAATATGTCATACGGGTTTGCAAAACCATTACCTGTATGATGCATGGAAAAAATCAGGTGATAAAGGAACTGGAGGAGCTATTGAAGATTAAGCTTGGAGAAACCACGCCTGATGGTCTTTTTACTTTAAAAGAGACCAATTGTCTCGGACAATGCCATAAAGGGCCGGCCATGTTGATTAATGATGTTCCCTATACCGAATTAACTCCGGGTAAGGTTAGAGATATCATCAATGAATACAGGTTGAATGAACAAAAATCAGCGTCCTGATTTTGGTCCACCCGGAACAGCCCTGAATGATTTCGCAGGGGATATTTTTTTCAGAAATTCTGCATTATGAAACGAGTTCCGAATGTTCGGGACGAGTTCCATCAGACCAATAACTTAGATAAATTATTTACTGATGAAACGAGCATGGCAACGATTGCAACAAGAGAATATGTATAAATTCCTGCATGCGAGTTTCATCCGACCTTAATTAATAAATTTTATACTGATGAAACGAGCATGATATTTTTTAAATATAAATCACAAGAGAACATGTTTAAAAAATATTATGCGAGAGCGAAGCGGTTCCATTCGTTCTCAAATTTTTAATTAGTTTTTTATCAGATAATTACAAAATTTTAAACGAATGAAAAAAGGTCTTAAACGTCTCGACTTAATATTTAAGAATGAGCACGATTCGGCTGTTATTCTTGAAAAATCCCTGAAACGTTCCAATGAGGAATTAATTGAAGATTTGATTAGTTCCGGTTTAAAGGGGCGGGGTGGGGCAGGTTTTCCCACAGGATTAAAATGGAAATTGACTGCTGAAGCTTCCGGTCAGGAAAAATATGTCATCTGTAATGCCGATGAAGGGGAGCCGGGGACTTTTAAAGACCGGGAGATTCTTTCGAGTGTTCCGCATAAAGTTCTTACCGGAATGGCTGTTTGCGGCCGGATAATTGGTTCCGAAAAAGGCTTTATCTACTTAAGGGGAGAATACAAATTCTTAATTCCTAAGCTTCAGAAGGCCATTGATGAGTTTCATGAACTTGCCGACAGCCTCAATCTACCTTTCAGGGTTCAAATTTTCCTGGGATGTGGAGCTTATATATGCGGGGAGGAATCGGCACTTTTTGAAAGTATGGAAGGACACAGGGGGGAGCCGCGGAATAAACCTCCTTTCCCGACGGATTCCGGTTACCGAAAAGGACCTACCGTAATTAATAATGTGGAAACGCTGGCACATACCTACTCCATATTCAAATATGGTCCTGAGAAATTCAGAGATCTGGGAGTTAAGGACAGCAGAGGAAGTAAGGTGTTTTCGGTAAGCGGTGACACGCCGATTCCCGGTATTTATGAACTGGAATTTGGCATGACTCTTCAGAAATTTGTGGATGACTTCGGCGACGGCGATGCTAAGGCTGTTCAGGTGGGAGGAGCAGCAGGTTTTTGTGTGCCCCGGAAAAAATTCGATAAAACAGTAATTGGATATAAGGGGAAACTTACCGGAATCAGTTTGCCCACCGGAGGTTCCATGATGATTTTTAATTCTTCACGTTCCATGTATAATGTTTTGCACAATTATCTTGATTTTTTTGTGGAGGAGAGCTGCGGTCAGTGCACCCCATGCAGGGTTGGGACTCAGCAACTCTTGCTGGGCATAGAGGCTGTAAAAAGAGGCGATAAATCGTCGCAGTATCTGGAAAAGCTTTTGGAACTGGCCGAAACCATGCGAGTAACCGCAAAGTGTGGTTTGGGGCAATCTGTGGCCAATTCTTTCAGCTCTATAGTCGAAAACTTTCGTGAAGAGATGATTTATTAACCGGACCTGTTTGGGGTCTTTCGTTTAAAAAATATCTATAGTTATGGTTGAGCAAGTAAATCTGAAAATAGACCATCTCAGTGTTTCTGTTGATGCAGGGGCCACCATTCTTGAAGCTGCCCGTAAAGTAAATGTACGGATTCCCACCTTGTGTCATCACGAGGATTTATGTGTGGCTGGAAACTGCAGGGTTTGTGTGGTGGAACAAGTGGGACTTGACCGTTTACAACCTGCTTGTGCCATTCCGGTTAGTGAAGGGATGGAGATTCTTACAAATAGCATGAAAGTTCGAAATGCACGGAAGCAGATCATAGAGCTATTGATTTCTGAACATCGAGCCGAATGTACTACCTGCTATAAAAATGGCAAATGCGAGCTTCAGTCTTTATCGAATGAATATATTGTAGGGGAGAGTGGGTTTCTTCCGTTGGTGCCGTTGAAGGGCTATACGATTGACGAATTTTCGCCATCTATCATAAAAGATGATTCCAAATGTATCCGATGTCAGAGATGTGTGCGCACCTGTGACCAGATTCAGAGCATTGGTGCATTAACTGTGGCACATAAAGGTGGCGAAATGAAGATTTCAACCTTTTTTGACAAACCCATTTATGAGGTGGTTTGTACCAATTGCGGTCAGTGTGTAAACCGTTGTCCTACCGGGGCACTTACCGAGAAAACGTATATTAATGAAGTCTGGAATGCCATCGATAATCCGGATAAATTTGTAGTTGTGCAAACGGCTCCGGCAGTAAGAATAGCTTTGGGTGAAGCCCTGGATATGGATCCTGGTGAAATTGTCACCGGAAAGATGGTGGCTGCTTTGCGCCGGCTTGGTTTTAATGCCGTGTTGGACACTGACTGGTCGGCCGACCTTACCATTATTGAGGAGGGGAATGAACTGCTTCAGCGGTTGAAAAGAGTTTTGAAAGATAAAGAGACGGATGTAAAGATTCCAATGACAACCTCCTGCTCCCCGGGATGGATTAAATTTATTGAGCATACTTTTCCTGATTTTTTGGAGCATCTTTCTACTGCTAAGTCTCCCCAGCAGATGTTTGGAGCTTTGGCCAAGACTTTTTATGCCAATAAAATCGGGGTTGATCCGTCCAACATGGTCAGCGTGTCGGTAATGCCTTGTACTGCTAAGAAATTTGAGGCCAACAGGCCGGAAATGAGGGCCAGCGGATATCAGGATGTTGATTTTGTGGTGACAACACGTGAACTGGCAATGATGGTGAAACAGGCCGGTATTGATTTTAAATCCTTGCCTGATGATGATTACGACAGCATTATGGGAGAGAGCACAGGAGCCGGAGTTATTTTCGGAGCTACCGGTGGTGTTATGGAGGCAGCATTAAGGACGGTTTACGAGGTGGTAACCGGAAGGGAAATACCATTCGACGGGTTAAATATTCTTCCTGTCAGGGGCATGGAGGAGGTTCGGGAGGCTTCGCTGAAAATTGAGAATCCATTACCTGAATGGGATTTTCTGGATGGTGTGGAGGTGAAAACCTGTGTGGCTCACGGACTGTCGAATGCTAAGAAAGTAATGGAGAAAGTAAAAAACGGAGAAGCAGATTACCACTTCATTGAAATTATGGCTTGTCCGGGTGGATGCCTGGGAGGTGGTGGACAACCATTGCCTACGTCGCCGGAGATTCGGAAAAAGAGGGCGGAAGCGATTTACAGGGAAGATGCAGGGAAAAAGATCCGAAAATCACATGAAAACCCGGAGATTATCCAGATTTATGAAGATTTCCTGGTGGAACCGCTTGGGCATAAGTCGCATGAGCTACTGCATACCACATATACACCGAGAAACAGGTATTAGTGTGAAGACCCATAATTTTCCAAACTAATTTTTGTGCTGTTTTTCATGTCTCCTGAAATTCAGTTTTTTACCCGCAGGGTACATACATATCATGGCGTGGGTTGACAAAAAGAACCGGGGTGTTGCCCCGGTTTTTTAATAGCCGGATTTCGGGAGGTCCGATAAAAACGTATTCCGGAGAGTTAAGCCTGGTGGCCGGCATTACAATGAGTGTGTCCGGCGAATTTTTTGCCAGTTCCAAAGCTTTTTGCCGGGCCTCTTTTCTTGTGTGGCCGTCAGATGAAATGTCATACGAAACGTTTGATTTCTGGAGGAGATTCCGGATGAAAGCCATGGTACGTTGCAAATATTGGTTGGTGGTTTTATTCCGGAAGTGCGGATTTAGAAGATGAAGTTTGGCTTCAAATGTTCTGCTCCAGAATCCTGCCCAGGCTGATGCTTCCTTTTCTCCGTCTTTCAGGCAAACCGGGAAATAGATTTCTTTCGGATGCCAGGTATCTTCGGGCTTGTCAGGTAATACAAGGTACGGAACCTGTAAATTCCTGAATTTTGAGAAAAAATGGGTGGCTTTATTTCTGCTTTGCAGATTTATTACCTGCGGACTGATGACAACCAGTGCAATATCATCATCGTTGGGAAAGAGAAAGGAGTGAATGGTTTTGAATAAATCATTTTCGGAGCTTCGAATATTCCCTGCATTGGAGTTTGTTTGGGTACGATACTTTTTTCCGGATATTTTGTAAGTAAAAGGAATTATGGTGTAATCAGTAAATCCGGCAATTTGTTTTACTGCAGGAAGAATTTTATTGATGTCATCGTCAGGCGATATGGGAAGTAAAAGGCTTGCCATGTTTACTTGGTTTATTGCTAATTTTTAATCCCTACAAATAGAGGAACCGGTGTTTGTGATGTGTTAAAAATATGTAATTTTAGTGAGATAGCAATTTTAGGCAAAATAGAACGCCATGAGCAACGAAATAGATATGACCATATGTTTGGGGAGTTCTTGTTTCTCGAGAGGGAACCGTTATACTATGGATTTGATAAAGAGTTATCTCAAAGAGCATAACCTTCAGGACAGGGTGTTTTTTCATGGTGATCTTTGTGACAATCTTTGTGAGCAGGGCCCCATTTTAAAAATTAACGGAGAAATTTTCAGGAATGTAACTTCAGACAATGTTTACGATGTTTTGAGTGAATTTTTTTCCCGTGAGGATATTGAGTAGATCGTTAATTGATAATTATGAGCCAGTTAATTCATGTCGATCCTGAAAAGTGCAATTTAAGCCTTACCTGCATTAGAGTGTGCCCGGCCAAGGCTATCCGAATAGTGGAGAAGCACGCTGAAATAATGCCTGCACGTTGTATTGGCTGTGGCCATTGTGTGACCATGTGTGCTCAGGATGCCATCGAGATAAGGGATGAAAAGCAACGTGTCCGTAATATTCTTGATGGCGATACACCCGTTGCGGCTATTTGTGATCCTACCATTTCTGCTGAGTTTGTGGATATTTCGGATTATCGAAAATTTGTTGGGATGATTCGTGCTCTGGGCTTTACTTATGTGATGGAAGGAGCATTTGGTGTGGATCTGGTCTCCTTCCGCTATCGTGAACTGCTCTACAATTTTCAGGGGAAATATTACATCAGCACCAACTGTCCTCCCGTCGCCAATCATGTGGAACGATATCATCCGGAACTGGTGGAGAATCTTGCCCCTATTGTTCCTCCTTACGTGGCGATGGCTAAGGTTATCCACCGAATGTATGGTACGGATACGAAAGTTGTTTATATAACCGCCTGTGCAGCGGCCAAAGATGATGCACGTTTTTTCAAAGAAGATGGGAAAACCGATGCAGTGCTGACTTTTCTGGAACTCCGTGAGATGTTTGGTGAACACCACATCACTGAGAATTCTGTGAAATTTAGTGATTTTGACCCTCCCATTGGAAGGAAAGGGGGGCTTTTCCCAATAAACCGGGGCATGTTGCAGGCGGTGGATATCAATCAGGATTTATTAAGTGCCAGCATCATTATGACGGAAGGACGCACCAACTTCCTCCAATCTCTGCAGGAGTTTAAAACAGAAATTGGTCTTCAGCAGCATCTCGATCTTTTTTATTGCGAGGGGTGCATTATGGGTCCCGGTACATCACCCGGTGGGAAGAAGTTTTATCGCAGGTCTCAGGTGATTAAGTATGTCAATAAGCGCCTGAAGGACTTTGACTATGAAACCTGGCAAAAACAGATTGAATCTTTTAGTGATCTGGTTCTGTCACGTTCATTTAAGGAGCATGATCAGAGACTTCCTTATCCCGCCGAAAATGAGATCCAGCGTGTTTTGCATGAGATGGGTAAGGAAAAAGTGGAGGATCAGTTGGGTTGTGGTGCCTGTGGTTATCCATCGTGCCGCGAATTTGCTGTTGCCTATTGCCAGGGGCTGACCAATTATGAGATGTGTTATACTTATACCATCCATAAGATGCATACTTATATCGGAAAGTTGAATGCCACCAATGAGAAATTGAAAAAGACCAAAGAAGCGCTGAAGCAGAGTGAAGAAAAAGCCCGGGAGGAAGAAAAACTGGCTCGATTGGCCGCCGAAACGACCACTGCCATGCTCAATAAAATCAGGGCAGGGGTGGTAATTGTGGATGAGAATCTGCGGATCATTGAATCGAACAATAGTTTTGTGGATATGCTTGGTGATGATGCCCGACAGATCAATGAAACCATTCCCGGACTAAATGGAGCTGAGTTGGCTTCGCTGGTGCCGTTTCCCAAGTTGTTTGCATCTGTGTTGCAGTCAGGGCAGGATCTTCTCAACAGGGATACTACCATTGGCGACTCGGTGGTTAATGTGTCTGTTTTTACCATCGAGAAAAATCGGATTGTGGGTGGAATTATCAGAGATCTGACGGCACCGGAAGTCAGGAAAGAGGAGGTGGTAACACGGGCCCGTGAGGTCATTCGCGAAAACCTGGAAACTGTTCAGCAGATAGCTTTTCTGTTGGGCGAGAGTGCTTCCAAAACGGAGAAAATACTGACTTCCATTATCGAAGCCCAAAAACTTGGCAGCTCTGATGATACAGGTATCAACAATAAATAGTGCTTGCAAGAAAACGCCAATTGTTGCGTTGGGCTTGCCTTCAAAACAGTCATTTACGAAAAGTAAACTCCTGTTTTTCAGTCATCGCCCGCCTTGCAATTGATGCTTTCTTATCAGGCACACCCAAAAACAGGAGTTTTCGTGGTGACACTAAATAGTGCCTGTGTATAAAGTCGTGATAGTGTATTTATTATCAGACTCTAAATAAGTAAAACGAATCTATTTGGCATGCATCTACCAGAGCAAAATATTTATCTGGACATTTTTTGTGAACAGCGTGATCACGTGGGGGAGGCTATTTGTGGTGATGTTTTTCTTTCCAGAAGAGTGCGTGAGGAGGGAAGAACCATTGTGGTGTTGTCCGATGGAATGGGCTCCGGTATTAAAGCCAATGTACTGGCATCTCTGACGGCTTCCATGGCCATAAATTTTACCATAGAGCACCGGGAAGTCAGGAAGACTGCTGAGATAATTATGGATACCCTGCCGGTTTGTTCCATTCGTAAAATCAGTTACTCCACTTTCACCATTGTGGATATGGAGGACAATGGTCAAACAACCATTGTGGAATATGATAACCCTTCTTGTCTGGTGCTTCGGAATAATCGGGAATTTGATCCGGGATGGGAAAATCTGGAACTTGAATCGGACCAACATAAGGGAAAAGTAATTCGGACCTGTAGTTATTTGGCTCAAAAAGAGGACCGGATTGTGTTCTGGACGGACGGAATTATTCAATCAGGTATGGGAACCCGTTCATTTCCGTTTGGTTGGGGAAGAGAGGGTGCTGTGGAGTATGTAATGAAGGTTTTGGGTAATGAACCTTTTATTTCGGCAGCCAAAATGTCCCGGAAAATTGCAAATATGGCTGCTCTTCATGATGGAGAAAGTCCTAAAGACGATACGTCCTGCGGGGTGATTTATTTCAGGGAACCCCGGAAATTACTGCTGGTATCGGGGCCCCCTTTTGATGAACGTCACGATCTTGACTTTGCTTTGAAGGTTCAGCGTTTCAATGGGAAAAAGATAATTGCCGGAGGTACAACTGCCGAATTGGTGGCCCGGGAGCTGGCGCTGAAATTTGACGCCGGAATGGAATCTTCAGACCCTGAATTGCCTCCGGTATCCTATGTGGAGGGTATTCATCTTGTAACTGAGGGTATTCTGACTTTAGGAAAAGTGGCTCGCATTCTGGAACATTACCATCGCGACACCCGGCTGGGCAACGGGCCTGCCGATCAGATTATTCGAATGCTGCTGGAGAGTGACCGGATTCATGTGCTGAATGGTACCCGTATCAATGTGGCCCACCAGGATCCGAACTTGCCAGTGGAGCTGGAAATTCGCCGAACGGTGATCAAACGGATTGTACATCTGCTGGAGGAAAAATTCCTGAAAGAGATTGATCTGGAATATATGTGAGATTGAGCCAGATGGATTTGTTAAAAAATCTTTAATGAGAGTTCGACTTATTTGTCTTTCTTTTCAAATTTACATCCCTTATACTTTTCATTGCTACAGTAATTTAGACCGGATATATATTACAAAGTGTGTCTTTTTTTATTTTTTAAATTCCTTAAAAATTGTAGTTTCGTGTATTAATTATTGAAAAAAATCTTTAATCAAAATAAGGGTGGCTATACTCTTGTTGATCAGTTTTTTAAATGATTATAAGTAGATGGAAATAAACAGATTACTTGAGATTTTAGAGGGAGAACTTGTTTGTGGCGAACAGTTTCTGGAAAAAGAAGTGGTGTGGGGATTCGCAAGTGATCTGATGAGTGATGTGCTCACGTTGGATACAGACCAACTGGTTTTGGTTACGGGGTTAAACAATTTACAGACAATTAGGACCGCTGAAGTTGCAGATATTGAATGCATTGTATTTGTCAGGAATAAGAAGGTACTACCACCAATGATTGCTATAGCGAAGGAACATGAGATGGTGTTGATAGAGTGTCGCTATTCCATGTTTGGAGCTATTGCAAGGTTGCATGAGGCCGGATTGAAGCCTGTCTATTGATTGTTGTGGTTCAGGATTAAAAAAAATCATCAGCGGATGAAGTTTAAATATGAAATAGAGGGAGGCAATTTTTCGAAAGCGGGAAATGCCAGTAGTGCCGTAAAGAAAATATTGAAACAGCTAAATGTACCGCCCGCCACCATAAAAAAACTGGTGGTGGCCCTTTATGAAGGAGAGGTTAATGTAGTAGCCCATGCCTGGAATGGATGCATTTATGTAGATATCGATCCCGATCGCATTTTTGTTACCATTGAAGATGAAGGGCCCGGAATTCCGGATATTGGACAGGCTATGCAGGAAGGATATTCTACGGCCTCTCAGGCAGTGAGAGAAATGGGGTTTGGTGCCGGAATGGGATTGCCGAATATGAAGAAAAATGCTGATTTACTGAATATAAAGAGCGAGGTGGGAAAAGGCACCACGGTAGAAATTACAACATTGTTGAAATAGAAGGTTTTAATGGTCGAAAGCGGGTTTTATCATGCATTAAAGGTTGATGGGGACAAGTGTTTCGGTTGTACGCACTGTATGAATGTTTGTCCCACAGCCGCAATTCGCATCCGGGATGGTGTCGCAACCATCAGGCCGGATTGGTGTGTGGATTGCGGAGAGTGCATGCGTGCTTGTCCGGTAGATGCTTTCTATGTGGAGCAGGACGATTTTGATAAAATTTTTCAATACAAATGTCGGGTTGCTCTTGTCCCTGCTGTTCTTATCGGACAGTTTCCTGAGAAGGTAACCGAGGCAGAAATTTTTTCTGTGATGCGGGAGTTGGGCTTTACTCATGTTTTTCAGACTGAACATACTGCAGGGATTATTTCCCGCTCGATGGTCGAAACGGCCCGTGAGATGGAGGATAAACCTGTTATCTCCTCTTTTTGCCCGGCAATCGTCCGATTGATTCAGATAAAATTTCCTTCACTGCTTGATCAGGTAATGCGTATCAAACCTCCCATTGATGCTTCTGCAGTATATTTTCGGAAAAGATTGGAAGATGAGGGCATTCACCCCGATGATATCGGCATCTTTTACATAACTCCGTGCGCTGCAAAAATTGCCGCCGTAAAAAGCCCTGTTGGCGAAGAGCAATCTCCCATCGATGGGGTCATAAATATGCAGTTTATCTACAATAAAATCTACAAACGTATAAAATCCAGACACGAGACCAGTAGTATTTCTCCCGGCGAAATGTTGCCATTGCTGAGTCCGGGATCTATAAAATACAGTCTTACCGGCGGTGAAGCATCACGCATGGAAGGCAGATGCCTCGCTATTGATGAGATTCATAACGTCATTGAATTTCTTGAAAAACTGGAGCATGATGAAATTGAAGGGGTCGATTTTTTAGAACTCAGAGCATGTGACCAGAGTTGTGCCGGAGGTGTCCTGGTGGGAGGCAATCGGTTTTTGACCACTGAGCGACTGAACAAAAGAGCCGGCCGATTTGAAGGTGTGGCCGATATTCCGGGAGATATAAAGGCTTATACACATTTTATGTCTAATAATCTGGATATAGGTTTGCTGGAGCCTCGTTCCATGATGGCGTTGGATGAAGATATGGGGGAAGCAATGCGTAAGATGCAGCAGGTACGTCATCTGATGTGTTTTTTGCCGGGTATTGATTGCGCGGCATGCGGAGCTCCAAATTGCCAGAGTCTGGCCGAGGATATCGTGCGAAGAGAAGCCCAGTTGTCAGCATGTGTTTTTATTCAACGAATGATGGAGAAACACAGTAAGTTGAGCGGGGAGCACGCACTTAAAATCATTGAGAAGATATGGGGCAAAAACCGGTTGGATAAGGATTGTAAGAAAAAAGGGGCGGCAGATGAGGCCAATATAGAAGAGTGATTTGCCCGGATCGTGCTAACATTAAAGAAGAATTGTATGACTGTAAATGATGTTATTAAGAGTTTGGGGCTGTCCGTTTTTGGAGGAGAAAAGGGACTAAGCCGGGAGGTGACCGGTGGTTATGTCTCCGATTTGTTGAGTGATGTGATGGGAAATGCCTCTGAGGGAGATGTCTGGGCAACTCTTCAAACCCACAAAAATGTGATGGCCGTTGCTTCTTTGAAGGAGGTGGCGGCAGTTATTCTGGTGAAGGGATTGAAACCTGATGAGGATATGCTGGAGCAAAGCAACGAAGAGGATGTTCCGGTTTTGGGAACTGAAATGGAGACCTTTGAACTTGCAGGCAGGCTGTATGGATTGATAAAGAAATGAAAGGTATGTTGCAGGAATATCGTGCCGATTTGCATGTCCACACGGTTCTTTCACCTTGTGGAAGTCTGGATATGAGTCCGGCACGGATTATTTCGGAAGCAAAACAAAAGCACATTGACATAATGGCCATAACCGATCACAACTCAACCCGTCAGTGCAGGGTGGTAATGGAGATGGGACGTAAGGCCGGAATTGCCGTTTGGGGTGGTGCAGAGCTTAACACCCGGGAGGAGGTGCATTGCCTGGCATACTTTGATGAGTTTGAGCCATTGGATGAATTGCAGAAATGGCTGGACCGGTGGTTGGTGAAAATTAAGAACAACCCTGACTATTTTGGGGATCAGGTCTGGGTGGATGAAGAGGAGAATATTCTGGGTGAGGAACCATGGTTGCTTATCGCAGCGCTGGATCGGAGTCTGGATCAATGTTATGAAGAGGTTCACCGGCTGGGGGGCGTTTTTGTTCCGGCGCACATAGACCGGCCGGGAAACAGTCTGAGCAGTCAGCTTGGATTTGTGCCTCCTGATATCGCCGCCGATGCGCTCGAGATAAGTCCTAATGTGACTTTGGAGATGATTGAGAAATATGGCTGGGCAAAGATAAAACCATTGATTACCGGTTCTGATGCGCATCATCCGGAGAGGTTGGGGATGAATATGACCCGGTTGAGAATGCAAGATACCGGCATTGAGGAATTTAAAAAGGCTTTAGGCGGGGTTGACGGACGTGAGGTGGTTCCTGAAATACTAAAGCTGTAAAAGAATGAGATGAAGGATTTATCGATGCACATACTTGATATAGCAGAAAACTCTGTAAAAGCCGGTGCCGACCGGGTGGAGGTGGAGTTGTTATACACTGACAGGATGTTGCAGATGGCCATCCGGGACAACGGTTGCGGAATGGATGAGCAAACAGTGGGACGGATTACAGATCCCTATACGACCTCACGCTCATCGAGAAAAGTCGGTCTGGGGCTTCCTTTTCTTAAAATGAATGCGGAACAAACGGGAGGTCGGATTGAGATTGATTCTAAGCCGGGTAAAGGTACCGGTGTGACGGCTTTGTTTGATACCGGACACATCGATTGCGTTCCGGAGGGAGATCTCGCCTCCACGCTGGCACTGTTGATGACCGGTCATCCGGAGATCAATTTTGTAATTCGCATGAAAAGGAATCAGACTGATTTTGAAATTTCATCCGACGAAATAAAAGAGGTGCTGGAAGGGGTTCCCATTTCACACCCGAAGGTGGGTGTTTTTGTTAGAAATATGATTAAAGAAGAGATAAAGTATATTAAATCCAATGAGTTATGAGCAAAGTTAAAAATCTACAGGACCTCAAAAAAATGAGGGACGAGCTCAAGGGAAAAATCAGCCTGCGAGAAAAAAGTGACCATCCTGAAAGTATGGTTCAAATAAAAGTGTCGATGGCAACCTGTGGGATTGCTTCCGGAGCCAGGGAAACCATGAATTATATGATTGATGAACTGGATAGTCAGGCTGTTGATGCGGTAGTAACGCAGACAGGATGTATGGGGTATTGCTATGCCGAACCTACCATTGAAGTTACTTTACCGGGGGAGAAACCTGTGGTTTTTGGTCATGTAAATACAAAAAAAGCATCAGAAATTATTGAGAAATACATCAAAAACGGCGAGTTGGTGGACGGAATAATACCCGACAGCTACGAAACGATTGATGATAAATGAAACGAGCATGACAACGATTGCCAGAAGAGAACATATAGATGTTCCTGCATTCGGGTTCAATCAGACCAATAACGTAGATAAATTATACATCCTTAGGGAAATGGTTCTTTGTTATGGTAGGTCATTACTCCCGGAAGAAAGGATGATTTAGATTTTGAGCAACAACGCAGAAGTTGGACTTTATAGACAAACACTAGTTAGTTTCAGCGCAAGTAGTCATCAGAAGAAACAACTACTGCCTTCTGACTAACAACTATTTACTTACATATTAAATACCTTGTATGGTTTTAAAATAATAGCTATGGCCAAATTCAAAAATCATATTCTTGTTTGTGGAGGTACCGGTTGCCGGGCCTCTGAAAGCGAAGCCATTGCCGTCAATCTAAAGCGATCGATTGATGAAAACAATCTGGAAAACGACGTACAGGTGGTACGAACCGGTTGTTTCGGGTTTTGCGAAAAGGGACCAGTGGTAAAAATGGTTCCGGATAACACTTTTTATGTTCATGTGACTCCTGATGATGCTGAAGACTTGGTGCTTGAGCATTTGATAAAAGGACGGAAGGTGGAACGCTTGCTTTATGTGGATCCGGAAACAAAGGAGCATGTGAGCGATTCCAAACACATGGATTTTTACAAAAAGCAGATTCGCATTGCTTTGAGAAACTGCGGTTTTATCAATCCGGAAAATATAGATGAATACATTGCCCGGGATGGTTACAGTGCTTTGGGAACCATTTTGGATGAAATGACCCCCGAAGAGTCCATAAAGGTGGTAAAAGACTCCGGTCTTCGTGGACGTGGCGGAGGGGGGTTTCCTACGGGGTTGAAATGGGAAATAACCCTGCAGTCGGAATCGGAACAGAAGTATGTGGTTTGTAATGCCGATGAGGGAGATCCCGGAGCTTTTATGGATCGGTCGATTCTTGAAGGCGACCCGCATTCGGTTCTGGAGGCCATGGCCATTTGCGGATATTGCATTGGCGCCGATACCGGATTGATTTATATTCGGGCAGAGTATCCGCTGGCCATTAAACGGTTGAAGATTGCCATTGATCAGGCCAGGGATTATGGGCTGCTTGGAAAAGATATTTTTGGAGCCGGGTTTAATTTTGATGTGGAAATCCGCTACGGAGCAGGGGCTTTTGTTTGTGGCGAGGAGACAGCATTGATTCATTCGATGGAAGGATTGCGCGGAGAACCCACGGTGAAACCGCCGTTCCCGTCGGTTAGTGGATACAAAGGAAAGCCGACCAACGTAAACAACGTGGAGACTTTTGCCAATATACCGGCGATTTTTCTTAAAGGTGCTGATTGGTTCAGAAAAATTGGAACAGAGAAGAGTCCGGGAACCAAAGTGTTTGCATTGGCAGGAAAAGTGAATAATGTGGGATTGATTGAAGTACCTATGGGGACTACTTTGCGTGAGGTGATATTTGATATTGGCGGAGGCATCAAAGGTGGCAAGAAGTTTAAGGCTGTACAGACCGGAGGTCCCTCAGGTGGGTGTCTGACGGAAAATCACCTGGACCTGCCCATCGATTACGACAGTTTGATTGCCAGCGGTTCCATGATGGGATCCGGAGGTATGATTGTGATGGATGAGGACGATTGTATGGTTTCGGTAGCCAAATTTTATCTGGATTTTACCGTTGAAGAGAGTTGTGGAAAATGTACCCCTTGCCGTGTAGGTAACAAGCGACTTTACGAACTGCTTGAGAAAATCACTCTTGGTAAAGGGGATGAAGGTGATCTGACCCGTTTGCGTAATTTGGCCAACGTGATTAAAGATACTGCTCTGTGTGGGTTGGGACAGACATCGCCGAACCCTGTGCTTTCCACTATGGATAATTTTCCTGAAGAGTATGAGGCTCACGTGAAGGAGAGTAAGTGTCCGGCCGGTCAGTGCCGTGCATTGATGCAGTATGTTATCAATCCGAAGCTTTGTACCGGTTGTACATTGTGCGCCCGTGTTTGTCCGGTGGATGCCATTTCAGGCGATAAAAAGATGCCGCATTTTATCGATACTTCCATTTGTATTAAGTGTGGCGCTTGTATGGATAAATGTAAGTTTGGTGCCATCAGTATTCAATAAATCGGGTCAGAAACTTTCAAAAAAAACAATGACTTATGAACTTAGTGAAATTAACTATAGACGATAAACCGGTGGTGGTGGAAAAAGGGACCACCTTGTTGGAGGCTGCTAAATCCATTGGCATCAAAATTCCATCTTTGTGTTACATGAAGATGGATGACATGAATTTTGAGAATAAACCGGGCGGTTGCCGGGTCTGCGTTGTTGAAGTGGAGGGGCGGAGAAATTTGGCTCCTGCCTGCAAAACTGAATGTACGGAAGGAATGGAAGTTCATACACATACCGTGCGGGTGGTCAATGCCCGACGGACGGTGGTAGAACTGATTTTGTCTGACCATCCTGCCGAGTGTCTGACCTGTGCCAAGTCAGGAGAGTGTGAATTGCAGGATCTGGCTCAGAATCTGGGTATTCGTGAAATTCATTATACCGGAGAGCAATCGCATTACAAAGGCGACCAATCCCCGGCCATCATTCGTGAGATGGATAAGTGCATCATGTGTCGCCGTTGCGAAACCGCCTGTAACGAAGTGCAGACAGTTGGTGTATTGTCGGCTGTAAATCGTGGCTTCGAATCGGTTGTTGCACCGGCTTTTGAGATGGATCTGGATCATTCGGTATGTACCTATTGCGGCCAGTGTGTGGCTGTCTGTCCTACAGGCGCACTTACAGAGCGCGATTATACATGGAAGGTAATTGAGGCACTGGTGGATCCCACCAAAACAGTGGTAGTGCAAACAGCTCCTGCAGTGCGTGCAGCATTGGGCGAGTCGTTTGGAATGGAGGCGGGAACCCTGGTAACAGGAAAAATGGTATCAGCTCTGCGAAAACTTGGATTTGATTATGTGTTTGAGACTGATTTTGCTGCCGATCTTACCATTATGGAAGAAGGTACTGAATTGCTGGATCGTCTCAACAGGCATCTGAATGGAGATAAAGAGGTTAAGTTACCGATTCTGACCAGCTGCTGCCCTGGCTGGGTGAAATTCTTTGAGCATCAGTTTCCGGAGATGATGGATGTGCCATCTACGGCCAAATCGCCCCAGCAAATGTTTGGCTCCATCGCCAAATCATACTTTGCAAAAAAAATGAATAAGAAGCGGGAAGACCTGGTAGTGGTATCGGTAATGCCATGTCTGGCCAAGAAATATGAGTGCACACGCGAAGAGTTTTCTGTGAATGGGGATCCGGATGTGAATGTTTCTATTTCTACACGGGAACTTGCTCAGTTGATCCGGAATGCCAACCTGGATTTTGCCGCCTTGCCGGATGATGATTTTGATCAGCCGCTGGGAGAATCCACAGGGGCCGGAGTCATATTCGGAACTACCGGCGGGGTTATCGAGGCTGCAGTACGTACAGCCTATGAATTGCACACAGGCAAACATCTGGAAAGAGTTGACTTCAAGGAGCTTAGGGGTATGGAAGGGTCCCGTAAAGCAACCGTTGATTTTGACGGACTTAAACTGAATATCGGGATTGCCCACGGATTAGGAAATGCCAGAAAACTGCTGGAGGAAGTCAAGTCCGGAAAGTCGGAGTTTCATGCCATTGAAATAATGGCCTGTCCAGGAGGATGTATCGGTGGTGGTGGACAACCATATCATCATGGAAATGTGGATGTTTTGAAGAAACGTCAGCGGGCCATTTATGAAGAAGATAAGGGTAAGCCCATTCGGAAGTCACATGAGAATCCGTTTATTCAGGAGCTGTACAAAGAATTCCTGGGTAAACCAATGAGTGATTTGTCGCATGAGTTGCTGCATACGCATTATTTCAATCGTAAGAAAAAAGCTGAGATCGAATAGTCTTTGACGGCGAGTTGATAATTGGTAATTGGTCATTGTTAATTGAAAAGAGTTATGGCAAAAGTAAAAATACCCGAAAATAAAGTTCAGGAATTGAAAGATTTGTGCGCCAAATTCAATAATGAACCCGGTGAGTTAATTAATGTGTTGCATGGTGCACAAGGAATGTTTGGCTACCTGCCTGCTGAAATTCAGGAGATCGTGGCAGAAGAGATGAATGTTTCGGTTGCTCATGTTTATGGTGTGGTCACCTTTTATTCCTTTTTCTCCATGCTGCCCAAAGGAAAACATCCGATATCCATCTGCATGGGGACCGCCTGTTATGTGCGAGGCGCTGAAAAAGTCCTTGATGAATTTAAACGGCATCTGGATGTGAAAGTGGGTGAAACCACTCCTGATGGAAAGTTTTCTCTCAGCTGCCTGCGTTGCGTCGGGGCTTGTGGCCTTGCTCCCGTGGTTACCATTGGTGAGCGGGTTTACGGACGTGTGTCTCCCGAAGATGTAAAAGGAATTCTTGGAGAATATTAAATAATGTCTGTCCATAAAGTACCAATTGCGTCGTTACGCTTGCCGCCAAAATACTCATTTACCCATGTAAACTCCGTTTTTGGCGGCTTGCGCCACCGCTAAAGCTTTAGGCGGCACGCGGTCGCAAGCCTTGCAATTGGCACTTTCTGACCAGGCACATGGCTTTTTACAAATTTTCCCGACTTTATAGACGCGCACTAAATAGTGCCTGTCCATAAACTAAGCGTTTTTGACGTGTTTGAAATAGAAAGTTCAAATTCAAGGCGTGTGAAAAATCTAAACTGGAGAATACTAATGTATTTGAGGATTTATATTTTGAACAACAACGCAGAAGTTGGACTTTATGGATAAACCCTAAGTCATGAATCCACTAGATTGCAGGGACGGCGGATTCTTTGACATGTAAAGCAGAAGTGCTATATGCCAATCCGACGTTTCTGTAAAAAATCTGTAAAACCTTTCCGATAACAGCTCTTTCATCGTACCTTTAAAGCCTAAAGGTTATGTTATGTCCGTAATATATCATCCGCAGAAATATAAGTTAGAAGATCTTCCCATGCAGAATTTTATAGATTCTGAGGAGATCTGGGAGATTTTGAAACGAAATGAAAATCCATCTCCTGAGAGAGTTCGTGAGGTAATTGCGCGATCACTGGATAAGCACCGCTTGTCGCTCGAGGAGACTGCTGTTCTGATTAATGCCAATACCCTTGATCTGATCGAAGAGATTAAAAACGGGGCCCGCGAATTGAAAGAACGGGTTTACGGAAAACGAATTGTCCTTTTTGCACCGCTCTACATCGGAAACCTTTGTATCAATAACTGTGCGTATTGTGGTTTCCGGACCGATAATAAGAAACAGAAGCGCATAACACTCTCTTCCGAAGAAATTAAGGCGGAGGTTGAGATGCTTGAAGATTCAGGTCATAAACGTTTGATATTGGTTTATGGAGAACACCCTAAATACGATGCAGATTTTATTGCTGAAACGGTGCGCAATGTATATAGCGTGAAGAAGGGCAACGGGGAAATACGGCGTGTCAATATCAATGCTGCCCCGATGGATATAGAGGGTTTTAAAGTAGTGAAAGATGCCGGAATCGGGACTTATCAGGTGTTTCAGGAAACTTATGACCGCAATGCCTATTTGAAAGTACATCTGGGAGGGAAAAAACGAGACTATGACTGGCGCATTACAGCATTGGATCGTGCTCAGGAAGCGGGTATCGACGATGTGGGGATTGGGGCTTTGCTGGGGCTTTATGATTGGCGGTTTGAGGTGCTGGGCTTGTTGAGGCACGTCAATCACTTTGAGGCTGTTTACAATGTGGGACCGCATACCATTTCATTTCCGCGGCTAAAGCAGGCTTCAGGGTTTGATGTGAAACCTGAATTTGAGGTCAGTGATGAGGAATTCACGCGTTTGGTGGCTATTCTTCGGTTGGCAGTACCCTACACCGGTCTGATTCTTACGGCTCGTGAGCCTGCACATATTCGGGATGAGGTGCTTCAGTTTGGTGTATCGCAGATTGATGGAGGAACCAATATTGAAATGAAAGGTTATTCCTCCCGAAAGGATCAGCAGGATTTGGATCATGAGCAGTTTACCATTGGAGATAATAGAACCTTGAATGAGGTTATGGAGGAATTGCTGGGACATGGCTATTTGCCTTCATTTTGTACTGCCTGTTACCGTCTGAAACGCACCGGCGAACACTTTATGGAGTTCTCGGTTCCCGGGTTTATTAAGCGTTTTTGCCAACCAAATGCCATGCTTACCATGGCTGAATATCTGGAAGATTATGCACCTGCAGAAACCCGTGAAAAGGGATATAAGTTAATTGCTGAAAATTTGAAAGAGTACAAAGATGACCAGTTCCGTGAAAAATTGATTGATCGGTTGGAGAGAGTGAAAAAAGGGGAACGGGATTTGTACTTCTAAATGAGGTGAGACTTAAAATAGCTATGCCGTTTTAAAGATGCTGTAAAACAGGTTTTTAATTTGTGTAATTCGAAAAATTCGTGAACCCAAAACAAGAAATGGCGTAGCCATTTTTCCTTAAATTATTGAACAATATTTTGCCAAACAAACACAAATATTGTGAGTAAGGCATTAATAATTAATTTTATGTTTGTACTATGAGTCCCGGAATTCTGGGGTCAGTATTTTAAATTTTATGCTTATGAAACCTGAAACTAACCACTTTGGCTCTATAAATAAGAGTTGTGCAGCATTTCTTTTTTTAGTCTTCGTGCTTTTTGCCCTGCCTTTAAAATCGCAGCAACCAGTTGTACTTCATCCTGTGGTAGGCGATACCATCGATTTGATAGAGAAACTTGATTATCTTTTGTTTTCGGATGTGCCTGATTCCTTATTTGAACAAGGTGTTCTGATTCCCGATAATCAGGATTATCAATTGCTTGTGTGGCATGAGGGAGAGGTTGCAAAAGTTGATGTGTCCGCTGAAGACTTTGAGATGCTTTCTGGAAATGTTGAAAAGCTTTCTGCTTATTATCAGCAAAAAGCGGGAAAAAAAGGCGATTCCGCTGAAGTATATTCTCCTTTGATTACCCGTGACTCCATCCCCATGGGACTAAACATCGAATGGATGTCGGAACAGCAGATTAATAAAATGACCAAAGAATCCAGGCGCTACAATCAGTTGAAGTTGGAGGCTGATGAACAAGGTCTGATGGGGTATGACCGGAGAAAATATATTGAAACCGGCGGAAGAATGGAGTTCCCATTGGCCAAATAACAATAAGTTTATTTCTTCCTTGCTTTCTTTTCCATCAAAATCAGCGAGTAATAGATAAACCGGTTGACGGGGACATCTAATCCGATTTCATCCGCAAGTTTTACCACGCTTCCGTTCTGATATTCCAGTTCAGAAGGCTTTCCTTCCCAAACGTCCCTCGTTAGCGATGAGGTTGATTCCGGAGGAAAAGTGTCGATAAAGGCCATGGTTTTGTCCACAAAATCCGACTCAATATTGATGCCTTTTTTGTGAGCCAGTTCGGTTACTTCATCAAACAAATCGCGCATTACTTTACGGGTTTCCGGCTGCGCTCTGACCTCTCCGTAAGTGGATCTTGTAACCGCGAGCCAGGCACTAACACAGATAGAGATGAACTTCTTCCATAAGTCTGACTGAATATCGTTGGCTACTCTGCCTTTAAACCCGCTGTCGTTAAAAACCTTCTCCAAGGCATAAACACGGTCGGTTTTGCTGTTGTCGCATTCGCCAAATACGATGGTGGGATCGACAGCCAGATGATTAATCTTTCCGGGACCTTCTATTTTGCTGATAATGCGGCAAAGACCGGAGAGTACATTCTTTTCAGGCAAATACTCTTTGAGTTCGTCACTGGCCAAAACTCCGTTTTGTAAAGGGAGTACCATGGTGCTTTGTCCGATTACAGATTTTAATTGTTGCGCAATATCTTTTACCTGCCATGCTTTGACTGAAATGATGACCAGATCGGGTACTTCTGCCTCACTTATTTTCTCAGTGACATTGACTTTTGTCACTGAGAAATCGCTATTGATGCTTTGTACTTCGAGTCCATTTTTTTCCATGGCTTCCTTGTGAGCTCCGCGGGCAATAAAGGTCACACTATGTCCTGCCTGCGCAAGACGACCGCCAAAGTAGCCACCCACACCGCCGGTTCCAACAATCAGAATCTTCATTAATCTCTATTTTGTAAGTTCTTCAATCTCTTTTTGGATGTCTTCCATTCCTTTTTCAAAGTCTTTCAGTGACTCTTCAATCTCCTTTTCGGAGGTTACATTGGTGACGGTATCGTTTTTAAATATTAACAACACCTTATCTTCTTCATACACCCACCATTCAATGTCCAGTGGCATTTCTACTTTCTCGGTGGGTTCACCGGCTATATCAACAACTTCTTTCGAGGCCATTCCTTCTTCAATGTCATGAATGTCTCTGGTGGCACATGCTGTGAACATGGCAATGACTGTAATAATTAGTATTTTTTTCATTTGTTCGTTTTTAGATAAGCGAATCTACAAAATGTGCAGCAAAACCTCAATAATAAAGTGGTGGATTGAGTATTCAGGAAGGAGAGTATAAAAAAGATATTGTCTCCTGTTTGTTCTTTTTGGTTGAGAGACAATATCTTTTGTTTGATTAATTGTTTTATAATGAACTGTTTATTCGATAATCAGGTCCATCTCTTTAGGGTATCGAACCGTATAAATGAACTGTAATTCTTTGGTTTCTCCAGGGGCCAGATGCAGCGTCCAGTTGAGCATCCCGGTTACTGGATTTACTTTGGCACCGCTATTTTCTTCCAGTTCCACCTTGATGTCGCTGTTGGTGGACACAGGATATTGATCCTCCACCATTACAGTTGCTTTGGTGTTTTTGCTATTTCGCACTGTAATTTTCCATGCTTTGGTCTCTTTGGCATTATTGCCAAAAAAGGATTTTGATGAAAAATCTTTTTGAAGTTCCCGCTCCATGATAATGCCCGGATCTCTTCCTACGGAAAGGTTAAGAGTGTCCTCAGAAGAGTAGGGGTTCAGCACCGTTTTGCCTTGATAGGTCTGATCGAAATAGATGTTGGCCTGCCCGGGCAGCAGGTTTAGTTCACTCCAGTCCGAAATATGCGCCATCAGGTAAACGTGAGGGGAGCGTTTGGGCACTGTTGCGTATTGGAAATCTGCTTTCACCTGATGATCCGAAACGGCTACGTCGTATCCCTGATTATCAGAAGGAATCGTGTAGGGAATTTGGATTTCAAAAGCTGTTGTTGTTTGTTGCTGAACGGTGGTGACGTTTTGTTTTCCAAGAGAGGACACACCTCTGATGCGTATGGGCCTGGCTTCTTCCTTGTCTTCAATTACCAATTCTTCATTAAGTTCTACATCGTCTTCAACAATGCTCATGGTTTCCATTACCTCCGGCATTCGTACAGGTGCAGGATATAAAAACCAGGGTTGCAATTCCGGCTTGTAGTTGCTGATGGTGGGGTTGCCTGTGGAGAGTGTCAGATTTACGTTGTGCCAGTTTTCATCGGTGCTTTGAAAAACCTTGGCTTTGTAAACCAACGTTACCGGCTCATCGGTATCCTTTACGCGGATATCGTAAAATGGCTGCCAGCGTGCATCATGAACGGTGTAGGTAAGCTCAACCGGGGCACTAACGGGGCGGTTGGTTGAAATAGTTACTTTGATGGTGCTTGTGGGCTGGTCGTCCCGGGCATTCAACTCGTTCAGCTGGCGATTAATTTTATCCAGACGTCTTTGCATTTCAAGAGTTGTTCTGTTATTTTCAAACAGAGTTTTTTCAATTTCCGTAAGGCGTTGACGGAAAAAATCGGTCGCTCTGATAAGTTGTTCCACATTAACACCAGTCTGTTGTCCACCAATAGACTGATTGCTGATTAACATTTCCCGTTCCTTGATGTAGATCTGCCGGGTGTTCTTGTTGAGTGAAATACTGTCCTGGAGTTCATCTCTTCGGTTGACCAGTTTTTGGGCCAGAGCATCCGATTTTTGGGATTCCAGATAATCGATGCTGTGATTCACTGAAAGAATGGTAATTCCATTTCCGGCAGCAACCTGCAAACTGTTGGAATTGAGACGAGGGGTTAAACCTTTGAACAGGAGTGTTGATTTACCTGAGCCAACAGAAATATTTGCTGTCCGGGTAACCTGAGCACCTTTTAAGTAAACCACCACATCGGATATCTCTGATGATATCTCTTTTTGTTCCTGAGCCTGTATCACAGAAAAGCTCAACAGTGTAATCAATACGAATATTGTCTTCATACGAAAAGAAGGTTATGTTTTATGTTCAAATATACATTTATTGTGCCGTAATTATTTTATCATAAATTGTTTTTTATCCTTTCGGTTTTCATCCAATCATTCAATGACCAATTGTATTTTAATACATGTAGTTTGTGTGTATCAAATTTTCTTCGGTACTTTTATACTTAAATGATATTTTCCTTAGGAAAAATTTGCAAGTCTTTTGGAAATGCAGGGTTGAATTCAGATTATTAAAATTCAGTTTCATGAGTTTATTATTAATTACAGGAATCATTATTTTTCCGGTTTTTTGCTGGGGGAGTTGGCAGCCCGAATTTCTCTGCCTAAGATATCAGGTTATATCATAGCAGGTATTCTGCTCAATCCACAGGTTCTGGGTATTGTTCCCCATAGTTTTATCGAAACCGGGGATCCGCTGGTTAATATTTCATTGGCCGTAATCACTTTCCATATAGGAGGATCGCTCTCTTTCGATAAAATCAGGAAGGAAGGAAAGAATTACCTGATTATGACGCTGGCTGAATCTTTGCTGGCCTATTTGTTTGTTTTTTTACTGACGTTTCTGACGGTTCAGTATGTTTTTAATCTTTTTGATTCTATTTATCTGGCTTTGGCTTTCAGTATGTTGCTGGCTTCACTTGCAGCTCCTACAGATCCCTCGGCAACGTTGGCAGTTATTGAAGAATACAAAGCCAGCGGGCCTGTCAGCTCATCTGTTTTAGGCATTGCAGCATTTGATGATATTATGGGCATCATTTTATTCACTCTTTCACTGGCATCAGCAAAGGTGCTCCTGGGAGATGGAGATACTTCAATGCTTGATTCGATGGGGCATCTGTTCTATGAGATAGGTGTTGCTGTGTTGTTGGGTGCGGCTTTTGGATTTTTATTAAACAGGCTTTCTTCATTTTTTAAGAAGGAGACTGATGGGGCACTGATTGTTTTGATTCTGGGAATATTAGTTGCCTGTTACGGTACGGCAACATACATTGGAGTTGACGAGTTGCTATCTACATTGGCACTTGGAGTGGTAGTTATTAACTATAACAAGCAAAAAGATGAAATATTTGGTCTTATTGAGCGATATACCGAAGAGCTCATTTTTGTGATCTTTTTTACTTTGTCAGGGCTCCATCTCGATATTTCTTTACTCTCGGGAAATTCAATGTTGATTCTGTTGTTTATAGCAGCCCGGTTGTTGGGTAAATATACAGGTATCTGGACCTCATCATCGTATCTTTCGATTCCCAAACAGGTAAAAAAATACACTGCCGGTGGGTTGTTGCCCCAAGGTGGCATTGTGATAGGCCTGGCTTTGCTGGTTTCCAAAGAGGAGGCTTTTAATGCTTTTTCTACCTTAATAATGACGGTTGTTATCGGTACCGCAATTATTCATGAGTTATTTGGCCCGGTGATATCGAAACTATCTTTGAAAAATGCCGGAGAGATTGAGGATGAACATCGCAAGGCCCAAATTCAGAAAAAATGAATTGAGCTGATGTTTAAGCATCTAATAGCGCACGGAAATTGAAGCTGTTGAATAACTTAAGTTTTTTAAAACCTGACCGAGAATCAAACATTTTTATTCGCTACGTGTTTTTATTACTACAATCAACTTTTTGAAATCTAAAAACTACGGAATATGGAACGACGTCATTTTTTATCACTCGTGGGTATGGCAGCTGTAGGTGCCTGTGTCCCCACAGGGAAAAAAAGTAACAATAACGGAGCAACTGCTTCAGCAGCCGCGACCATTGATGGTCATAAATTTCCCGAACTGGGATATGCTTACGATGCGTTGGAGCCATATATTGATGCGCAAACGATGGAGTTGCATTACGATAAGCACCATCGTGGTTATTATGGTAAGTTTATGAAAGCCATCGAGGGGACCGAGATGGAAACTACGGCAATGCATCAGATTTTTGCTAATGTATCCGGGCACAGCGAATCTGTCCGTAATAATGGTGGTGGTTACTACAATCACCGGTTGTTTTGGGAAAATATGTCTCCCGATGGAGGTGAGCCATCGGCCCGCCTGCTGAATGCTTTGGTTAAGGATTTCGGTTCGATGGATGAGTTTAAAAAGGAATTTTCAGATGCTGCAAAGACCCAATTTGGCAGTGGTTGGGCTTGGCTCTATCTCGATGGCAATAAAAAATTGAAAGTAACCTCCACGCCTAATCAGGACAATCCTTTGATGGATGTTGTTTCTGAGAACGGTATTCCACTACTTGCGCTGGATGTTTGGGAGCATGCTTATTACCTGAAGTATCAGAATATGCGTGGCACTTATGTGGACAATTTCTGGAATGTAGTGGATTGGAAAACGGTAAGCAAACGTTGGGAGAAGGCCAATAAAGGAGAATGGAAGGGATAATGTGACTTTTTTCTATTCTTAAAAAGATATAGAGGTTAAAAGAAACGATGTGATTAACAGGTTTCTTTTAACCTTTTCTTTTTTATAATGTTGTGGTTTTGTTTGTGATAATCAAGTGCTTTTTGTGGTTGGGGGTAGGCCTGTGTTATTGGCGAATTATAATCTTATTTTGAACCCAAAGTTCCAATATGCCGGATCGAAATTAACGGACCAACTGGAATTATCTGTTTCCCAATCAATCATTGTGTGTTTTACTCCTCCCAACCCAAGAGAGAGACCAACTTTGGGAGAAATGAACCAAGTCAGTTCCGGTATGATTTCAGCATTGAATAAATCAACTTCGTAAGTGTCTTTCGACATTGTCGTATAAGGGGGAGGGGAATACGAAGATTCTGATGGAGTATTGGATCTACCCGCAATGAGTGTGCTATATTCAGATTTTATTTTACCGTATCCAAATTTTAGTTTTCCACTAAGGTAGAGCCTGTTAACAATTGGATAATAATATCCCAGATAAATATGCGGCAAAAAACCATTTGATTTTAAATCCATCACTTCAGCCTGATAGAAATCTGTGATCATCAATTTGTTGGTTCTGGACTCTTTTTCCCAATAATAGTTAAGTCCTATTCCCAATTCAATTCGGTCGGCTATAAAATACCCAACTGACGCTCCAAGGTTTAAATTTTTAACTTGTGACGCATTATAATTTGATGTGACACCATTTTCAGTGTTGGTTTTTAAATAATTTCCATCTAATGATACAACTGTCTTTCCTTTATTTAGTTGTGAGAAAAGATTCAGGCTTGAAAGTGATAATAATACTATTAATACGGTTTTCTTCATTGCTTTTTTGAATTAGGGATTGGTATTAATTATTCCACGGAAAATCGATTATATTTTGATGAGTTTTATTACTTCTTTATTCAGAAATGGTCCTCCTGGATAACTCTTTGTGTAGTCAAAGTTTAACCATATTCCTTCCTCATTTTGAACAACTCCGAAATCTTCTTCGTAGATATCTGTAAATAAAAGGTTAAGAAGCGGTTTGACTTTCAGATTATATTCATGCTTGTCACTTGCTACCAAAAGAATGGGGAAAGCATGCTCTTTGACCCAAACAATCCTGGTTTTTCCTCCAACAGCTTTTATGCAGGCAGCCATCATTATTGAATAGTCCTCACAATCACCTGCCATAGAATTTAAATAAGTTTTCAATTTCTGTTTTTTAATTTGGGAAGATGTTTTGAAATTATTGCCCAAATTACAACGTCATCTACTTTATCATATCCATGAATAACCCAGTTTCTTGTATCAACAATTTGCCTGGCATTTTCAATATTTAATTCGGGGTCAATTTTCAAAGCGCGATTCATTGCTTCGCCAATTATTTCTAATTCTCGCTCAATGCCACGACGAAGTAGCTTATTGTTTTGGTATTCAAAGAAATCCCTTTTGCCATCTAAATAATCTTCAATCGAGTCAATGGAAGTTTTAATATCATAGAGATATTTTTTTATTTCACGCTTCATAGATTAATTCTTTTGATTCATTGACGCTTTCAATAAAATAGGGATTTGACAAGGTTCTTTCAGTTACTATGTCAATTTCTCGGTTAAAAAGTTCTCTTAGTTTGTAATGAAGCGAGAAGTAATTATCTGCGTATTCTTCTGGGGTTAAATTTTCGGCGAATGAAATTAGAAAATCAATGTCGCTATCGTCTCGGAATTCTCCCGAAACTGCAGAACCAAATGCATATAGTCGTTTTACGTTAAGCAATTCGCATAAACGTTTCAAATCATTTTTCTTTTCGGTAAGAATGCGTTGCATATGTTTTTTCTTTCAAATTTAAGAAATTTGTCGAATATGCTGTTTTTGTTAAGCTTGCAGGCAACGTCCCGGCTATATGCGCCTGGGCGTGGCTTTCAGACCAGCTGTGGATTTATCAGCTTGAAAGCAAGGTTTTGGGTAATACAAAACCCTCAATATGCTGTGGATGCCACGGCTGGCGTATATAGCTTTGTTGCTGGCTGCTTATTATTTTAGTCCGTTGGGGATTTCAATCGGAAAGTTATTTCATGTAGTATGGGTTTTTGGGTTTTTATTGATTTTCAATTCGCTATTTGAATTATATTTCTTAAAAATAGAAATTTTCTGGCAAGATCGTCTCTCAATCCGTTAATTATCTCATAATTTTCATTTGTAATCCGGAATTGTCATTCCGTTGCGCTTGAGCATTTATCAACCTGCACAATTTCCCGCGTGAATTATTTCGTTATCATTCATTTGGGCTGTGTCTATTTTTGCGAATTTATCAGTGACAAAACGCGGTTTTCAATCCATTAATTACTCTCTGGTTTTCATTTTGTTCTCCTTTCCCGTCGTATTTTTCTTTTGGTAATTCTATCTATTTCAAAATTTACAGCTAATGTATATGGACAGCAAACACTTTTTCCTCTTAAAATAGCTGGTTTCCAATCAGGCATTTGAGAAACTACTCTTAATGCTTCTTTATTTAATATTTCATATTTCCCTTTTGCTATCTCAACATTTTCAACTTTTCCAGTTTCCGAGATACAAATTCTTACGTATACTCTGTCTTCGAGTAAATTACCTAATGCTTTTTCAGGATATTTTATGCTTTCTTTAATGTATTTCAATATCGCTTCTGAGCCGCCTGGAAATGAGGGTAACTCTTCATACGATATAAAAGCATCTATTGAATCAGGTCGACAATCACAATAGGTTGAATCTTTCTGACAATAGATTCCTACTGAATATTCAAGTGCAATTATTAGAATACAAATTCTCAGATAGTTCATAGTAAATTATTTTATTCTCTTATTAGGACTAATATTCAAGCTAATAATACCGTTGCAAATGGCTTTATATCAACCCGCTCAATTTATCTCTTCTTTTATTCGTAGTCCATCAATTGCGTGAAAATCCAATTTATACTGTTATTCATTGTTTTTAGTTGGCTATGAGGTTTTTGTTAAGTTGCCAGCAACGATTCTATAACCACACCTCAAAGTGCGGTTATTTCTCCTTTATCAAAACAAAAGGTGCACAATACATCCAAACACCGATTGTATTGTGCACCTTTTAATTCTTTATTAATTCTTCCCAGTCCTTTTGAGGAGAGGAATCTCAGATTTTCTTTAATCTCTATGTGGGATAGGGCCGTCAATTTGTTTTATTGTTTTAAAGTTTTTTTGTTTACCGTAAAACTAACTTTTTTGTTTTCTTTTTCCAATAAAAATTAACACTTTTCCATCAACACTTTTTTTTAAAATAAAAAAGGCCACCTTCCGGCAGCCTTTCTTTAAACATAAACATTTCAAATTCATCAAAACACCCCAATCTCCCCACTTCCCCCAAACCGATTTTTCTCAGCCCTGGCGACACCACCGGTAACCACTACTGAAGTATCGCAATCATGCTCCCATTCAGCACTTCCCCGGAAATTTCCGGTTTTGGTAACCTTATGGATGGTAACCAGATTCATGTTGGGGTATTTCAAGGTAAGTTTGGTGGCACCATCCGGAGAGAGACGGAGACTGTCGGCACTATCCAGGAACACCACATCGTATTTGCTCAAATCCGCTGGTATCTTATCGACCAGAAAGAAATCCGGATGCACTGCTTTGAGCATCTTGATTTTTTTCTGGAGGGTAGCTCCGAAACCTTCCTCATTGGCCACGAAGAGGACGGTTTTCCCCATCTGGTCGGCCAGATATTTTGCCAGGTCGATTGCCAGGGTGGACTTGCCACTACCTCCTTTACCGTAGATCATCAAACGGAATGGTTCGCTCATTTCACCCAGAAGTTTATGCCACTTTCCGGAAAGGCCCATGGGATAGAAAGCTTTTTTCTCAAAGTCGGTGGAGGGTATTGCTTTTCCGGATTTGACCGTGATTTTCCGGTTCTGTTTTTCCAAACCATCGATTCCGGCAAGACCTTCCAAACCATTAAGTTCTGACTGGCTGATGGTAGGGATAGTGCTACTTCCGGCAATATATCTCTCCAGTGCTTTTCTAATAATCTGAAGTTTCGTGCTTAAAGGCTTTGAGGCATTAACCCCTGCTTTTCCGGCTTCGATCTTCTCCAATATCTTTTTTGCCTCCTCTTTAACTCCTGTTTTGCCCTGGATTCGTAAAAACCGTTTAATGACCAGAACTGCCGGCATGGTGGCAAGCCCGGTTGTAATAGATTTAAGCTCTGTAAGCTTATCTTCCGAGAAATTGACGGTTATGCTGCCACCATCATTGACCATGGCAATCAGCTTGTCCTGCATATACTCAATTTGGTCAGAGTAGCGCGAAGCTTTGCGCACCCGTCTTTCAATGATGGCTGTCTGTAGTGATTTCAGCATGGTGAGCAATTCCTCATGAGTCTTGGTTTTCCCGTTCATCGCCACAAAACGCCTTAGAAAAGATACTTCAGCATCCACCTTTTCGGTATGTTCGGGAAGTGGTTTGTCGATGCGGGCCAGTTTCTGCTTAATGAGCCCTTTCAAAATCGTTTCAGAAACTTCCTTTTTGGTGCCCTTGTCAGTTCGATAAACGTAGGTCGGTTCGCCCGATTCTGTATGCGAAAGGGATTCAATTTCCGATTTTTCCACATATCCGTTTACATAGGCATAGAGGAATTGACCTGCTTTGTATTTGTGCTTTTTCAGCTTTTTGCGGGTTTGGCGCGGCTTTTTTTGTTTTTGAGTTTCTTTGTTTTCCTGTTTCTTAGTTTTAGAATTTTTCTGTTTGGAAGTTTCTTTGTTTCCCGTTTTATCCTTTGTGCTTTTCAATGCTTCCGGATTGGCTTTGATGTCTTTGCCCAAATTCTCGAAATACTTATCCAGAATTCGATGGATAGTAGCCAGGTTGTCGGGGTTGGTTTCCTCATGAATGTTTTCAATAATCTTAATGACCTCCGGGTGTTTGCGGTTAAAAAAGTCGCCGTGTGCCAGTTTTGAGAAGTCAATTCCTTTTGCTTTCTCAATGTAGTTGTCGATAGTAAATGCCATTTTGTGAAATATTAGTTTTTCAGAATTCAAATTCCATCTCCATTTCCAGCTCCAGAGCTGTTGCCAGGGAGAATGCTTTTGGTTTTTTAGTTTCTTTGTTTTGTCCGATGCGCTGCCTGTACCGTTTTTTGTCGATGGCCAGCTGCTGACGTGCATACGCTTCATCCGGATCCTGATGTGCGATGGCCTCAGACACATCTTCATCCTCAAAAATAAGCTCGTACATGGTTCGTGACATCTGTGCAGATAATGAGTATTTGTCCTGCAGAATCTGTGTCACTTTGGACAATACGGACGGATCGAAGCTACCCACCATATTGCTGCTTCTTTTGTTGAAGCCGTCATTTCCGTTCATGAGCCTAAACAACTCTGAATCGGTGTAAACATCCTTGTTACGGGCTCCAAAGGGAATTACCAGGTCATAACCATCGTAGCCACGGGACAACACAATGCCATTGGTCAGTGCTACCAGTGAGTTTCGCTGCAGTGATTGCAAATAAGGCAAAATCTTAATGACCGGCACCTGAACACTGGCTGTTGCTTTGTCCTTTTCCCATCCATCGGGCATCAGAATACCTTTTTCTTTGCCTCCGCCCTGCAAAGTAAAATCAATCAGCTTTCCCCGGTAATTGGCAATCCCTTGAAGAATATTGTCCGTTATGATGTAACGGGTAATGCGATCCGCCTGGCGTTTTTTCATCATCTCATCCCACTGGTTGAGAATCTCCACCTGACTGTAATTGTCCAGCGAACTGCTCAATCCTATGATTCGCTCCACCATGGCTCCCTGATCACCCGAAAGAGCCAGTACCATGTATTTACGGCCATCACCAACCGCAAAGCGTACCTTGATTTTGGAAAGCGTGTATGGGTTTTCTTCCTTATGGTTAATGACAAATCCCAGAAAAACGGACGGAGACGGATCATTGGAAACAATGTTGGGCACATAAACGCCTCGTCCTGGATAAAAAATCCTAATGCGGTTGCGGATTGCCCGCCTGAGAAGTTCCGATTTTTCCTGCTCCGATTTGATAAGTGATGCTTTGGAATTCTCAATCTCATCCATCCGTTTTTTAAGGTAAGCAGACTGTTCTGCCTGACTTTTCAGTTTTTTGTAATTCTTCTCCTGACGAATGTGCCTGCGGGCTACGTCCAGGCGTTTATCAATGTGATTGAGCATATTTTGAAGCCGGGTCTCCAACGATTTTTCCATTCCGGCAATGATCTTTTCCGTATAAACCATCGGATCATCAGTGCCGGTGGTTTGTCCAATCAATTCCTGAATCTGACTTTTGCGGAACGGCTTACGTAGATTGGCACAATCACATGTTTTCAATATGGAATCGCGTCCGAAAGCACTCTTGCCGCCTTTCCCGGCCTTGATGACTTTCCGGTCAATGACCACAGCATCCAGGGCAACAGCTTCCACCTCCAAATCGTATTCCTCGATTTGTTTGAGATACTCCACGTATTCGGTGTATCGAAGAGCCATATCGGTATAGAATTTCTCCTGGTCGGCTACCGATAGAATCGCCACGCGACCCGACACTTTCTGAATACCCCCTTCGCGTACTTCCGGAACCTCTAAGCCAAGAGGTTTGCCCAGCATTTCATCGATCTCCGGATTTTCTATGAGGTAATCTGCTACCAGCTTGTCACCGTATTTGTTCAGGAAATCCACCTGCTCACCTATCTGACTCTGATTGGCCTTTTGGTTACTGGTGGTGTTGGCATCAAGACTCCGGAGTTTTCTTTGCAGCATCATTTGAAGCCTCTTTTCAGCCGGAATGGCTGATGAGATATACCGATAACGGGGCTTGAGTATCTGTCCGGTGCGGTTGATGCGACCGCGTTTTTGCACCTCGGTATTAATGTCCAGTTCAGGCTGAAGCACAATCATTTCACGCTGCTTTACCTGTCCTTTGGCAACTTTACGGGTTACAATGGCATGGGCAGATGCACCGGTGGATCCACTCTGGTTGATAAGCAGGCAATCCACCTCATTATCGTTGAATTGCCGGAAAGCATCATTGGTGGCAACCCGTTTTCGGCTTAAAATAGTACCCGTTTCCTTCCCGGAAAACTGCACCATGATTTTCCGCCCGGTTACCTCCGCCACTTTGAAGCCTGCCTTTTCAATGATTTCCACAATCCGGTCAATGGGAGATATGGTGATTCCGGTGGAAACGCGGTCTATCTCATCAGTAATCCGGTTGTATTCTGCCAGGGCCTCTTCGCTGATCATGGTCGGTTCCAGGTAATCGTATTTCTTCTGCCCCCGGTAATCGGTAATGGTAATTTTCAAAACCGATTTGAGCCCCTTGTACAAGACATGTTTAAAATCTGTATTAATGGCTTCTCCGGGTGCGGATTCAGCAATCTCTTCCAGGAATGAACCCATGGTATTGGCAAAGGCAATAATCGGCTTGCGTCCGGCTTTCAGCGAACGGATGGCATCACGGGCCACATCCTCCGCTTTCAGACTCAAAAGCAGCTGATTGATCACATTAAAAACTTTGGAGAAATAGGGCTGATTGTCCACCCCTGCAGAAGAAGTGCCTTTTCTGGAGCTGGCTTCCCCGCCTTCAGCCTTCATGGCATCATCCATGTTATCTACCGCCTCGGTGACATAATCCTTTTGAAAGGCAATGATGTCCCGGATAATTTCCGTTACCTTATCAGCAATGCGGCGGTGTTCCCGCTCATTTTCTGTCAATGTTATGTAATCCACCTCAATACCTTCAAAAGAGCGTTCGCGGCGAATCATTTGTCCCTCCGACACCAGCTGGGCCGAGAGAATCTCCTGCAATGCCACCCCGCCACGGGTAATGGAATCCACCAGCTCATCTTTGGTCATGTTGGCCTCCGAGAGACAGGTTTTAAGGGCATAAATAGGCATATTGTCTGGTCGCTTGGCAAAGGTGGCAGAGAGGAATACCACTCCCGCAGCATTCTGAATTACATTCATCAGAAAAGTGCCTGTTTGTGAAGCACCCGAAGCATTGTGAGCTTCATCCATAATGATAATATTCCCCTCGGCCATTGTTGCCAGGAACATTGGTTTTAATGGTTTCTTATCCGGCTGATTGAACTGGGTATAGGTAGCCAGGATTACATCATATTTCTTTGGCAGTTGCTGCGATTTGAAAACCGATTCCTGAACAGCTTTGGCATCCGGCTGATAGAGAATATTTCCTTCCGCATCCTTTATTTTGGTTTTGGCATCATCGGCATTCACGATAAACGGCACCAGATGTCCGGAACCAATATCTGCCAGGTCGCGGTAGATGTCAGAGAAAAGGTTGGGCTTTTCACTTAAAAATATGGGAATCTTCTTTTGCTGATTGGCATAACGGATCATGGCCGCCGCAATACGTCCTTTCCCTATGCCTGTCTGGTCACCCACTATCAGCGACTGATTGCGCTCTTCAATATTGTAAATGGCCAGAGCTACGGCATCTATCTGCTCGGCAGAAAGAGCTGATGCAAGTTCTTCCTTGCTTTTGTACCCCAGCTTTTTACGAACCAGCTCAAACACATTGCCTCCGATATGCTTTTTGATTTTACGAGCTGCAATGTGCGTCTCATCCGCCATAGAATCGGGCACCTGGGTTTCCAGAATAACCCCTTCTTCCGAAACCGGGATATAAAGTTCTCCCAGTCCTTTGCCTGCAGACTTGTGACCACGGGAAGTCAGAAACAACTGCCAGTGATGGGGATTGCGCTCTGATAAATCTTTCAGCCGGCCTGAGAACTTTTTAAAGCCCGAAGCCGGTTCAAAACCCCAAAACAACAGTTTTTCACTGATTTCAGGGGCGGGTCTTTTGTCGAACGTTATTGTTGCTTTCGATTGCAGGGCCTGTTTCTTTTTGTCAATCTGTATGTGAAAGGTCATATCATTTGTTTTTTAGTTTTTCTGTTTCTCTATTTTTCAGTTTTTTACTTCCTGAGTTTTTCTGTTTCAAAGTTTTTCTGTTTTTCAATTTCTTTGTTTTAATCTTTCCTTAATAGCTGCGATGCGCGCCTCCCTGTTGTTGAAAACCCGGCCAACGGTTATTTCTTCTCCGTCGATAAACCGGGCTGTCCAGGTGCGATTGTGATAAAACTGTACTTTGGAAAAAGCCTTGTATCCCTTTTCCCTTTTGTCGGCTTTGCAGGCAAAAAGCTCCGGTACGACCTGTGATTCCTGTAAAACCAGGGGCTCTTTCTGGCTTTTAATGGTTATTTCCACAATACCGGAACGTGGTAATCCGGTCACGATGCCATTGGTAATGATGTTTCCGGTGGCCAGGAACGAAACGCGGTCTCCGGTTTTGAAAAGGTGTTCCGCCTTGGGTTTCAGAGCAGCAAGATCCAGGAAGTGTCTGATGTCACAATTAAGGATCCGCTGGTAAAGTGCATCAAGGGAAGAGACCACTTCCCGCAGGTGCCGGCTCTTTGCGCTGCCTTGCGGGGCATAATCCGCAATGCCTCCGGGTGTCTCCTTACGTCCTGCAATCAGGATAAGACGTGTATCAAAAGCGGTTCCCTGGCGGGAATAGAGTTTGTGCCCGTCAATGGGAATGATGTCCTCCACATGATAAAAGTGATAGAGAAAATTCAGAAAGTAACGGTCACCCTTATTGGTAATCAGTCCTGAATCGGGATTGTAACGGGTATGCCCGCCAATGATTATGGCTGCCCGCCCGTCATCCTTCATGGTCTCCAGGGAGCGGATGGCCATGATGTGTTCCAGCTTTTTGATGTGAAAACCCTCAACCTGTTCGATGGCTTCGAGATCACCAAAAGGCGGGTTGGTAATGATTCCGTCATAGATTCGACCAAATCCGAATGGAAGAGAAGCATCCAGACTGGTTATGGTTTTAAATGGCTGCCGGTTCAGGTTTTGAAGACGGATCTTATCCAGCTCGTTCACATGAAGCTGTTTGTAAGGTAGTGCATGACAAAGCAGTCCGTTTCCGGCGCTGGGCTCAAAGTATTGGGCCTCTCCCTTGGCCTTTTTGACCCATAACCCGGCCAAAAAAGAAATAGGTGCCGGAGTTGAATACTGTTGCAAAAGCACACTCATGGAAGTGCGATGCGAGAGGTTAATCTGTGAGCGATAAAGCTCAACTATCCTCTCAAATCGTTGACGAAAGTTTATTTTTTCATTAAAGGCAATTCTTCGGGCTTCCAGTACAATGGCCAGTTCTGTCAGCTCTTTTACCTTGTTTTGGTTGTCAATACCAAAGCGCTGACGGGCCAGCTTCTCAATGGTGGTTTTGTTGTGAGAAGTCTTTTTGCGTAGCTCCTGCTGAACGGCTTTTACAAAATCCGTTTCCCGGGAATTGGAACTGATGGAATCCTCCGAAAAGGCGAATTCCATCTCTGTTTCCAGTTCCAGAGCCAGGGCAATAGCCAATATGGTGAGTGCAACTTTTGCGGTTTTCATAATTTTCAGAATTCAAAAGTCATTTCCATCTCCAGTTCCAGAGCTCTGGCCATCGTCACCGGAGGATTTTGTTTTTTTGTTTCTTTATTTTTTTGTTGGGAAGTTTCTTTGTTTTTCTGTTCTGATGGTTTTTTATTTTTCTGTTTTTCAGTTTCCACAAAAACAACCCCGCCTTCAGCATTGCCCTGTTTATCCAGTTCTATAAATTCATCCACCCGCTGATCGGTAAAGGGCACAAAATGACCCAGGCCAATCACTTCACGGGCCTCACTGATAATGCTCTCAAACAATCGGTTAAGAAAAGTTCTTTCTTCTCCCTGAGGATAAACGCCCACCCCGAAATGCGCTCCGCTAACCAGATAGTTGTTTTCCATGCCTTTGGCACTCAACCGGTCAAAGACAAAACATTCAAAAGCCCTGGCAAACATCTCCACCGGAGAAGCCCAGTATTTTGTGCCGTAGAATTTCGATTCCGCATAGAATTCTGAGATGTTGTTAAGGGTAAGCGGGATATCCAGAAATTCAAGACCAAACTTTCGTGGAATACTGCTCAGCAGCGCTTTGGCATTGCTGTAAAAGGAAGGATATTTTAGATAGCCCGGGTATCTTCGTTTCAGAAAATCGAGAGATTCTTCAGGTGACTCTCCGTATTCAACGCGAAAGGCGTATTTGGCATCTTTGGTATAAAACCGTCGGCTAATGATTTTTCCGGCATTGTGCTCATTATTGCCTCGGTAGATAAAGCGGGCCAGATTAGTGACTTTGTTGTATAACTCAACTGCCTTCGGATTTTGAATATAGCTGTCACTATCAATTTCTATATGCTTCTCACGAAATGCATAACATCCTGTGGCCATTTTACCTTTTCGAAGACCATAGCTCATCCCCAACAGATGGTCAAAGAAATGTCCCCACTCGTGTGCCACGGTTCCGTCCCCGCGCTTTCGCGTGAGATTGATAATTTGACGCATGGGCTCATAGTGCGCAAGGGCTTTCCCTTTTCCCCTGGCGGCAAATGCAATGGCCAGATTTCCGATTTCATGAATCCGGCAGATGTCAATATCCAAAGCTTCACATAAATCTGTAATGGCACCAATGAAATAGCGGATATGCTCTTTCAGCTCCTTGTCGGTAATGGAATTGCCAATCTGCACGGCATTAAAACCGTATCGCCTGGTCAGTACCTTTTCCGAGATGTCATTGTCAGAAATAAACAACCCACCTTTGCGCCTGATGTGCGAAAGCGGCAGGCCTGAGTTGATCTCAATTTTGTCGCTTTTACCGGTATTTTTTGTCGCCTTTTTGAAAGCCCAGTCCCAGGAAGGTTCCTTGTAGAGGACATTGGCGGTTTCATGAACTTTCCTGCTTTTCAATATCAGCATATTGGAAAAACGCGAAGAAAAGTTCTCACTTAAAAGACGCTGGAAGTAGTATCGCTTTTTCGTTTTAAAATAATGATCCAATCGCTCGTAATGGTCTTTCAGAAAAAGATCAACTTCAGTATAATCCCGGCAATCTTTAAATTCCAGGGAGTGCCGTATCATTCCGGAAAGTTCTATCGTCATTTGCGCGGAAGTGCTGTAGGCCATGGCTGCATCCAAAGACCACAAAACCTCAGGCAAATTATCCACTAAAGGCTTTACAGAATCATACTGACCAAGCTTCTGCTGGAGGTATTCGGCCGTCCTGACATAAACTTTCCGCATATCTGCCGTGTTTGAAGAAGGCTTTGGCGGAAAAGATTTTCGGAATTCATTCTTCAGATAGCAAAGGGCCGGATCGGCATTGGATTCCTTCAGGATTTTAAAGTCATAAGCAGGCCAGACGTTGTCTTTTACCACCATTTCAATGGCTGAGACTTCATCCTGTTCCAGTTTGTCCAGGTCTTTGGAGTTGACCAGAGATCGCATGGCAGCGCGCTCCTTGGCAGAACCCGGAACATACTCACCGGCATCCCTGAATTTGCGTTTTTTCTGCTTCTCCTTTAGGAATTCCACTAAATCAGGCGACTGGCCTAACATACTTCCAAGAAAAATGGTTCTTACCTTTCCCATGGATCAAAAACATCAATTATTTCGCTAATGCTGACATCTATCCAGTCGCCTTTCAATGCGGAGGCTTCGGGAGCCTGAACCACCTTCCCGTGAACCCATGATTTATTGAAGCAATAAACCTCTATGATTATCTCCGAATCCCCTCTGATCACTGAGATGTGACTGCGCTCAAAAAGCTGAGAGAATAGTTCTTCTGATTTTTTGGTTACCATACTCAAGTACCGCTATGGATTTGACCTCTTTTTTATTGATGATGAGCTCGGCTACAGGAAGTCCCCGCTGGTTGTAACTCTTTATCAGCAGGTAGTAGCCGCTCTTTTCCGACACACCACTCAGTTCTCCACTGGTGTAGGAGTTACCGTTTAGGAAACTGACTTTGGCCCGGATCTTCATTTGTAGTCTTTTTGCCGGCTGCCCATGGAGCTGCCAAAGTGAAAGCCCACCACCTGATTGCGCTCCTGGAGAAGCGAACCAATCACCGTTCCGATGGCTGCACCAACAACCGATCCCAGAGAACTGCCAATGGTTACTGCAGTCTGTTTGTCTTCAATGAAACCTGAAGCCAGGAATACAGAACTGATGGTCACTACCACCTGCACCAAAAGCAAAATGAAGATATAGGTCAGATTCCGCCCGATGATCTGATGTCCGATGGCATCAGCTGAAGCCTTGTCGGCATCAATGTACTTCTGACGGGCACCGGCCCGGTCGGACACCTCTGTTTTATAGGCATCAATATCCAGGACATACATTTCTTTTTCCCACTGCATCCGGTATTGCTGCAATTCATCCAGTGCCAGCCTGGCTTTTTCATCCTTTTCGGCTTTGGTTTTAAGCAAATCACTCACTTTACCAATGGCAACCCCTGCGGGATTGGGAGATGTGGCAATCTCAAAAATATCAGTAGCAATGGAGGGCACTTTCTGCACCACTTCGGCGCAGAACTGCTTAAATGATTTCTTTGCCATCGGGGTTAGGGATTAAGGGGGTTAGGGGGTAAGGGTTTGTCATCCATTGAAACTTGATTGAATACCCGTTCTTTGAGCCATCCGTAGATAAATTTGCGTTGTTCCGGTCGCGCCTGGGCAATCCTCACATAACGCGAACACTGCACCGCATTCATCAGCATACAAAGTCTTTCGGGCATGGGGTAACGGTTGACAAAGGCCAGGGTTTTTATCCCCAGGCGACCATCCAAGTCCAGGTCGCTGCCATACCGGTTCCGGTAATTAAGCAGATTGCAGCTGTTCTGCAGAATTTCCACCGCTGTCTCCGGGCCCATATTTACGGCAGTGTCCAGCAACTCAAAAGCCAGCTGGTCATTGCTTATTTTATCAAAGCCGGGTTTGTACCAGTACTGCCGGAGATAAATCTCCCTGGCCGTTTTTACATTCAAATCTGCCATTGGCCCGTCATACCCGTTATCTCTGGCCGTTTTCAGGGTAATCCCGAATTTTGTTTCACCTCCCAAATCTGACGGATCATTCACGTACCCGCCTTCGATTTCAATGATTTTGGAAATGAATTGATGTTCTCTTGCCATTTTGTGAAATTTTTATTGTCTATTTAATCGCATAGCCGGTGGGGAATATCTGCTCAAAAAGTAGCTTGTCATTTTCCTTTTTGATCAGCAGCATCTTTTTTATCTCTTCATTGCTGGAGCTAAGCAAAAGAAAATATTCATTAATCTTTTTCAGCTCCATCTTAACGCTTGCATTGGTTTGACCGATACGACCATCCATTTCATCAAGATTGGTTGCTACCTGGCGAAAACTCCCTGCCACCTCCAGTCGGAAATGACGAAGACTATCAGACGCTGCGTTTTTTTTTCATGCTTCAGCTCCACAAGCTCCTTTTGGAGAGTGGGAATATCCTGTAAATAAGCCAGCGTTTCATCGACCTTGCGCCCAATTGTCCATATTTTTGTGATGACCGAAAAAGAAAGAATCCCGGCAACCAGCAGATTCATCATCCTGGCAGAAAACAAGCTGCTTCCGGTAATTATCCGTATTTGTTGAATTAGTTCTCTCATGGCTTTATCTGTTAAATCCGTTGTAGTTGAGCTTTATCAAACCGCCTTTGGGCATTTCGTTGCATTTCACGAAAGTGCCTCCCAGAAGAAAAGTCCCATCACGCATAGGCTTCATGAAATAGGCGGTTCCTTTGGTATTGGAAGAAGTTATGATTTCAGCTGTCCGGAAGCTTCGGTCGAAGGAACCATCACTGTTGATCCGGAAAAGACTGTTGGAAAAGACATCTTCCTGGTGAACCAAAGGATCAGCGCCATTGGTGCTCAGAAGAATCTTCCCGTCAGGTGTGGGATACAGTCTTCCCCCATTGCTGTTATGAGGATATGGCCCCAGGGAGAAATCAGTAACAAAAGTTTCATCCACAGTCCCGTCTGAATGTAAACGCCAAATCTGGCTTGCTCCGTTAATACCTGTGCTTTGCCCTCCGGCCACCAGGATTTTCCCGTCAGGTAATACCACGATTCCGTTGAACCGCAATTCGGTAAGCCCTGATTTAAAGGTGGGGTCGGTTGTTCCGTCAGGATTCAGACGAACGCAAAAGAGGCTCTCCGAACTTCCGTTAATCCGGTTTTTACTACTGTAGCAAACCAGAATTTTCAGATCTTCCTGGATTGCAATAACGGACGGGGCATTCGTAGCAGAACTTCCCAAGAAAGAGAAAGTATTGTCAAAGGTTCCATCCGCATTCAACCGAACCAACTTGCCTGTAAAGGGTGTGCCTTCATAGCTTGCTATGGATGTGCCCCACACATAAACTTTCCCGTCCGGTGCTACATCAAATCCATTGGGAGCTGCGGGACTACCGGAAGAGCTATAAAATCCCGTTACGGTATTTAAAAACAACGGATCCTGATTCCCTTCTTTGTCCAGCTTGCAAATATGCTTGAAACGGTCATTGTAAAACTGTCCCAACACAATGGCACCGCTTCCATCGGGAGTCAGCTTCACCTTTGAGATGTAGGAATTCAAAAAACCGCCAAAATCCGTGCGAAAGGGAGTTCCGTCCGCATTCAGCATAAAAAGGCGGTCAGTAGTTCTTGTTCCAAGGTAATCATAAGCCGAGGCAACCGCCCAGATTACAGGGTGCTCCGGATCCCCGCTGTAATCCACATCGATGGAAGAAACAGAGGGCGTCGAGGAAGAAGTTACATTGAAACCCCGCGAATTCTGATTAAAGATTCGTCTCCCCATTTTTTTGCGTGGTAAAAGCACCGAAGCAAATTCAGCGGTTGAATTGATTTCCATCTTGTATATTCCTTCTTTTACGGTGACAGTTGCCTCAGAGGCAAGGGAGAAATTATCAATTACCCTTTTCTGCTTACCGAAAACCCCGGTAAGCGACAAGTGTGAAATACCGGAGTTATACTCAGGCTGTGACAGCTCCACATCCTGATCAAAGACTACACATTGCCTGTCATCTGTTGGAGAATTAACCAACAAAGGTGAAACCAGAGCGTTCATCTCTTCTTCCAGCAGTGGCTTCCAGTGATCATTGGTGATACCTCCTGTCAGCACATATTTGGTTTTGGTACTGAGCACGCGGGTTTCCATGCCATCATAGCGAATTGCCGGGTTTATGGCGTTCCGCTCTTCCAGGGTAGCAACCACTGTTCTCTGAGTATCTACAGGCACATTCCTGTTAACTTTAAATCCGTCAATGACTTCAATAGGCATAGCGCAGGGTTTATGGATAAATAACTGAAAAAACTTTGTTGACAACCGAAGTGGGCATGATGCTTCTCCAGACAAAATAGCTGTATGACCATTTTGGGAACGCCTGTGTGGTGGTAACCATCACATTTTGCATGGAAAAGGAATCTGAAACATCGAAGCCGTTGTTGTCACGAAAAACCGGTTTGATATTTCTGAAAGGGGTGGCAAACCAGATGTATTGGTTTTCTCCGTTTAAAGGAATGGCAAACTCTCTGGTGGATTCGGGGACTACCAGTCTGGCCAGACCTGAATACAGATTAGAGCCACTCATAATCGGGCCCATGCCATAAAGAACCGGATAATAAAAGTGAAAGGTTCGCAAGCCCGATGCTATGCTTCCCGGCGATCCGTTTCCTCCCACATCAGCCAGAGCTTTAAAAACCTGCTTTTTATCGTGTAAAGGGGCAGTTCCATCGCCCTGAATGGTTATTGGTGTGGAAAAATCGTTGGTCGTGCCCACATGTACCAACGCATCGTTGTTGGTCACATGAATAATCCGCCGATTGGCAACCTCTGTCTCATCGTTTGCGGTAATGATTGCCCTGAGCGTAACGGTCTGACTGGTGCCATATTCATAGGTGGCATCACCGCCTGCAAAACCAATTTCGGCCGGAACAAATGGATAAAAGTATTTCTCCAGAAAACCTTTTACAGAGATGGCTGCAGGATTAATTTGAGGGATGCCGGCCCGCTTTACCATTCGGTTGCCATCAAAGGGTAAATCAGTAATTACAGGCAGCTCATCTGTATTTACGGGATTATCGGAGTCACTCACGCTTCGGATGGAGGAAACAAGGTAAGGCTCATTGTCAATGATGACGTAATCTCCTTCCACAAAACGAACCCTTTGAGAAGAAAAGACATAATCGGGAAACAAAGTCTCTTTGCCGCTGGCAGAAGTAATGTATATCATAGCCGGATAGATTTAAAGCATTTGGTAAGCCTCTTCGAATTGACGATCGGTTACGGGAAAAGCAGGGCCGTTTTCCATCACAGACATGGCCCGAACCAGTTTTCTCAATAGTGCTTTGGTGCTGACTAGTCCGGCATTTTTATCCAAACCTGTCTGAGAGGCAACAAAAGTGATGTAGCCGGAAGTATTGTTTTCCGAGATTGGTGCATACTTGCCGATAAGTTTGACCAAGGTGTTGTACCCGCGGTCAATATCGTTTTTCAGCTGTTTTATCATGGCTCTGACCCCGTACTCAAAAGAGATAAACTGCTCAAATGTCCCGTCAGAATTCTTATCTGCCGGAAGCTTTCCGTTCCAGGCAGAGGATGTAATCTTCAGGTTTCCCGGATTGTTATTGCGGATTCCCCGGGGATAAGTAGCGCTGAGAAATCCCGGCAGTCCGAAATAATTTCTGACCACCGGGTCACTCTCACGACTGACATGGGGAAGAGATTTTCTTTTTTTGGCCTGTCTCACTGCTATGATGGCCAGTATCATGCTCCCTGCAATTAATGAGGCAGCTACAATGTGTCTGGTTCTGCTTTTCATTTTCAAAAGGGAACATTAAGTGCATTAAAAATTTCGCGAACCCGAATTTTGTCTTTACTGCCCAGCTCTTCATTGAACCAGCCTACCAGGTTCAGGTCACTACCAAACCAGAGACTGGTCACGACCCCATACCGGCGAATGCCAAAAGCTTTGATGAGCATCAGCAGATCATCGCGGTTGCGCATACTCTGAATGATGGCAAAAATGGTCTCCTCGTCCGTTCCCGGGCCGTCCATGGCCAGGTAAAGACTCTGTGCCATGATGCCGTATTCACTGTCGCTGAAGGAAAGGCCCGTTTTGCTTATCTGCAGTTTGCTCAGATTGTTCCCGGGAGTTTCTTTGGTATTTCCCTTGATCTTTTTGTAAATAAAATAGCCTCCACCAACAGTCACAGCCGTTAGGAATACCAGTTTCATTATTGAAAAGGATTTCTCCATTATTCCGGGGGCGGCCTGTACGGCAGCGGCAGCAATCAAAGGATTCATTGACAAAAGAGTTTAAACCAGGTGGATGAACTTCAGTGCCATTTTGGCCACTGAAGGATTGTCGTTGACTTTCTGTAAAAGCAGTAAAAAATCATCGTGATTGACCTTCTTTACCACGTTTTGCAAAAGGTTCTCCATGCGCTTGACCTTCAAAAGGCTTTCGCTCTGAATCTGAATAGTGATGTGATTCTTCATGTGCTAAGCCTCCTTTGGTTGCAATGATTTTTCATTGATCAGTTCCAGTAATTCCAGCTGACCTTCGGGATTGTTTTCCATGAAAACCATCACATGTATCAGGTGTTCAATGGACGCATCTGTCCAGGTGGAAAGAACCTCGGATATTTCACGAATGGTATTGTCTTTGGGTGTTGCTTCAGTTATCTGACTTTCTACTTTGGACTGAGATTGATTTGGGCCGGAAGTTGACTGATTCACATCTTCATCAATCCCCAGGAGCCCTTTCAGTATAGGACTTTTGGTGGCCAGCTGCATGGCAATATTGGTGATGGCTCCAATGCCCACATCTTTAATCAGACGGTTGGGTTTGTATTGCTCATTCTCCTCTTTCAGTTCTTCGTTGGCCGTTTCCAGACTCTCCAGAGACAGGCGGGTCTGACGAAGATCATCATCCAACTCCCTGTTCTCCGTGGTGAGCTTCTCCAGTTTCTCTTCAAGTGCCGAAATATGGTTTTTCAGCTCCAGTTCGGTGAACTTCCGGTCATAGTTGAGCCGGTCAATCATCATATCTTTGGTGTGGCGTTCCCGCTCAAAAGCCAGTAGAGCGCCCAGCCCGTTTTTCACCCCTTCAAATCCTTCAATGCCACTCAATCCTTCGAAAACATTGTCGATGGCAGAAGGAGCAACTATGGGTTGCATCATTGGCATGTTGGCCGTGGTACCTCCGGGTGCAGGTTCATCGCTCACGCGGATTCTTAAAGGGTAATTGCTAAGGGCATTCCCCTTGATACCGGTAAACTCATCAATGATGATTACATCGGGCGTGAAATTGTTCATCATCTTGTTGATGCATTCGCGAAACAATGTCCCGCCTTTCATTCTTTTGGTGATGAATTTATGGGCAATTCCGGGGTTAGCGTCATTCTCATAACTTACCAGAAAAGCATAAGGGCTTTTTGCCTCGTCCCAGTAGTCGTATTTCCGGGCGATGGACTCAATTTCTTTTAAATACTTCTTTTCCATGTCGTAAAAGCATTATTGGTGATCGTGATAGATGGGCTGGACTTTCAAAAACTCCAGTTTGTAAGGGCGAAACGTCAGGTAATTCTCCAGAGTAATTTCCAGATAGTCGCGAAAAGCGGCATACCTCGACAACTCCAGGTTTTCGTACTCAATGGCGGAGGTGGTAAAGGTGTTATCACTGCTTCGAATCCGCAGACGAGCCACCTGGTCAATGTCGTTGAGATTCTTTCCGGTCAGAAAGAAAAAAGCATTGCCTATGTCATGAATCTCTTTGGGGGAGTTAATCATAAGCACCATGGGCACGGTTACATGACTCTTGATGTTTTCCAGTTCATAAACCTTCTCCCGGATTCTTTCCTGCAGAATTACATCCATGACTTCAGACAATTAAATAGTTTCGTAGAAGAAGTAAGTTTTCACATAAAAAGGGTTGACTGCCCGTCCGTTGTTTTTAAAAACCAGTCGTACAAAGGAGTTGACCTGTTCCTTTTGCGAAAGGCGAAGCAGATCGTAATGCACACTCTTGGAGTTCATGTTCAAATCGATGGGCATATCCCTGACTGCAATGTCACGACCGCTGTTGAACAACACACTGAGTTCTCCCACATTGGATTTGTCCCAGTTGATGTTTTGCCAGTAACTGCCCGATTTAACCCAGGTAATGTGGTTGAAATAGTGGTTCAGGACAATGCGGGCCGTCTCATAAGCGTCAAAACTGTAGATGTTGTAAGTCTGTGGCACATAACCAAACCAGGATGCGTCCGGGTAGCCATAAAGATTCCCAAACCAGGTATAGGCATTGACTTCTCTTGTTGCTTCGCGCCCTCCCGAAAAAATTGTCACATAAACAGTAGCCGTTTCATAGGTTTCCCGGGCAAAATTGGAAGGCTCCTCAAAAAAGGTGTTCCGGTAGTTGGGAGTGGTTGCCCCGGTTTTGTATGTCATCTCCTTTGTAAAATTCTGGTACCAGGCTTTCAAATCTTCCGGGGTCCAGGCTTTCTGTTGATTGACAAATCTAAGCGGTTCTCTTGTGCCGTAGATATAGCTTCCATCCACCAGCTTTTGTTTGTTAACCCCCAGCTGAACGTACCAGCGTTGCCTAAGACCGATGGCAAAGAATCCGGCATTTACGCGCTCTTTCAGCGTTGCCAGCTTTCCCGTAAGATAATCAGCCGTGAAAATGCTTTTCTTCTCCGGATCCTGCTCCCTGTTTATCAGGGCAGTGATATATTCGGAAATCAACGCCTGGACAAACTGATCACGTGCTGATTCTGTCAGCGCCTGATCGCCTGCGCCATCTTCCAGGACGTTTCGTCCCAAAAATGCCGGGAGACCCTGATTGTCACTTAGAAAAGCCGTTGCCGTATAAGTAGGTTGCAGATGGTCGTACCCCCAGGAAACGGTAACACCTTTTTCCCGGTCGTAGGCATTCACCAGCATTCCGGTAACCTCCCGTGTGTTGAGCGGTAACTGAATATCTGACATAAAATCCTCTTTGGGAAAAGCCTGATGGGTATGAATAAGCACTTTCTTTGCCATGCCGGAAAGATGAACAATTAATAATCAACAGCCCTCAAATAAACGCTTACCGTGTAGGGGTAAACCGCTCCGGGAGCTGCACCGTCTTTGTAGTTCAACTTGATTTTGCTGTTGCGGGCACGTACCTCAAATTCATAAGGCATATCGTTGATGCTAACGCCCACTGTGCGGTTGATCAACACCGCCTCAAAGCCTTCAGGGATGATCTCCGTATCATCAATACTAAGATCAAGCATGGAGCCCACCAGGGCATTTTGTTGATCCACATTGATGAACACACCGGTAATCCGGTCATGCTCCTGCTTGGTGTTGGTATTGAGTAATTGCGATTGTCCGGCTTCGGTTACCTGAAGCCTTAAAACCTGATACTTCTGTTTGCCTTTGGGAGGTTGCGGCTGAGCTTTCTTCTTTACCGCACCCAGTTCTTCAGTTTCCATGACAGAGTGTTTTTTAGTTTTTTTAGGGGTAAGAAAAGACGGCTTCTGCAGCCGCCTTTTCTTTGAAAAAATCCACAGCAGGATCAGAAACATAAAGCCCTTACTTCTTGTGGACTTTACATCCGATAAGCGTGAACTTCACTGCTTCAAGCGCTGATCCGGCTTTGGTCATGGTCAACCTGGGTTTAATTTCCATCTGGGGTTTGATCCACTTGGGGTGATCCAGTTTGAAAATGTGAGGTTTGCCACCATCGGTACTTTCGTTGTTGAAAATCTCGCAGGAGATATTTTCAGGCAACAAACTTTCAGCTCCCACTTTTAATTCAAACTCACCGTTTTTAATTTTGGCCGGCAGATCATCCACAAAATCACTGTCTGTGGCAGCTCCGCCATCCGGGAATGTTCCGAAGTCAAGACACACGGCAGTAACCAGGAAATGCTCATTCAAATCGAGCTTGGCACCATTCAGGTTGCTGCGTCCTGTTGCCTTATCATCGCTACTGGTAAGCAGATCAATAACACTTTTGCCTTCGATGGCTTTAATTCCGTAGATGTTGGCATCCACCACCTGAAGCGCCCTGTTGGAAAGACCTTTTACAATCTCCGGAGGCAATTCATTCTTCTTCATTTCGAAGTAGCCCTTGGAGGTAATATCAGTGCGAAAAGCCGCAGCTGTCATTACACTGTTTTTACCTTTGTTTTGTCCAGCGCTGTGGGCCTGACGAACAAAGGGTTTTACCGCTTTTTGTGAAATTCTTTTGGCAGCGGGACGACGCACCTGGGCAGGAACGCCGATCTCACCCAATACACCTTCGATTTCCTCTTCCATGGAAGAGCTGGCATACTCTAAACCTTCAATCATGGCATCTAATTAATTTGTGGTTAAAACTGTTGTTTATCGGAAAAAAGCAGTTGTTAGAATCTTACGCCGTTATGGAAAGATCATCATCTTCATCAATAGCCGAGATAGAGCCGTCTCCATCAAGTCCTGCAGTAATCTCATCACTGGTCACGGCAGATAAGTCGCCAATATCAGCGGATCCCTGAATCTGGTCGGATACTTTCTCCGCATTCACATCCTGATCATCGTCAGGCCCCATCACGGGAATCTGATATTCGGGCAGTGCCTGATACGAAGGAGGAACATCTCCCAGGCCGGGGCCGGCAAGCATCTTCTGACCGGTGAACTTCTGAATTCCATCCACAATACCATAAGCAGCAACGCCTAATCCCATGCGTTTAATCAGGGGGTGACGAATCATCTGATTAGCTATCAGACCTACGCCTGCAGTGGCCACGGGACGAATTAAATCTTTCAGGTCGGTGCCGTCAATGCCCATCATACCGCTCACGGTATTGGTGCCTTGTTCAACAAAGCCGGCCACTGATTTTCCCAGGATAAGTCCTGCTCCGACGGCAGCTGCAACTTTTAAATCGTCCATCATCTTATCTCCCGATACACGGGAGGAACGCCTGCGGGATGCTCTGCTTGCATACCTTCGAGGCCTTCTGGTTGTTGTTTTTCTTTTTGCCATTTTGTGAAATTTTTAAGGGGTTTCTCTCATTTACCGAAGAATCACTTTTTTTACGCCTCTTCGGGTTTTTCTGCGTACTGCCGCCTTTCTTTTGACAGGCTTTCTTTTCTTTTTAGTCCGCCGGGGTGCCGGAGGGCCTGCCAGGGCTTTGGGGCGGCTGGTTGTTCGTGGCAGGGCTGCAGGCTTTCTTTTAGGCTTGAACATTACATAAGCTGCTGTTCCCACAAGAAGAAGTCCTCCGCCAATGAGTAACTTCTTTTTGTGCCTGGCCAGAAAGCCCGGTTGCTGAACTGGTGCTGGTGTTGACATAGTTGATATGGTTTGCATTGGAGTAGCATAAGATTGAACAGGGGCCCTGACCGTCACACGAGGTGCAGAAACGGTTGTCACAGGCCTGCTGTAAGTTTGTGTCCTGACTGTTGGTCGAACAGTGGCAGATTTCATCGTTGCAGGCCTGGAAGCCATCGGACGGCTGGAGGCAACAACGCTTTGAACCATTTTTGTAACCGGAACAGTTGTTTTTCCACGGGAAGAGCTTCCTCCTGACTTGTTCACCAGTGAGGATGTAAGTTTTCCGGCTGCCGGGGCCAGTGCCATGGTTAACGGGTTGGAAGCAACTACTGCCGTTAAAATCGGGGCAACCAGAGGTTTTGCAATCTTGGTAATCGTCTTGAAGCCTTTCTTAGCCACCTTGGAAACACCTTTTCCTACTTTTTTAGCCAACCTCCCGATTTTCTTAAAGAACCCACCTTCCAAACCACCGTCCAGGCCTTGGATGGAAAGTTTAAAAACGCCACTGTTTTCCAGAAGCTCTTCATACTTTTCCAATCTTTCCAGCACCTGATCGCGCATGGGCGTATGCCAGTATTTGATGGCATCATTGAGCATGTTGAGCAGACTGGTCGAATCATTGGTGAAGTTCTGTACCAACGCAGGATTGACCTGGATCGCATCCCGTGTTTTTACCAGATAATTGTAGGTTTTCTTCAAGACATCCTCGTCCGACACATCTCCCAGGCCATCCAGCCCTTCCAAAAATGTTTTTCCGGAGATGATTTCTTCGATATCCGGGTCTTCCAGACCATGGAGCATTTCGATGGGCATTCCTGCCAATCCTTCTACTGAGTAAAGTGAAGCCATATTAAAATCGTCTTTTTGTTCTGAATAGGGCTTCTCAAAATTGAAGCTGTCCAGAACCGGGTCAATAATTATTTCCGGGTTATTGTCTGTCGCGGGAATGCACACGTAGATATGTTGGTAGTAGTCTCGTCCGTAATATTTTGTTATCCTGAATTTGAAAGGGATATTCAGACAATGCAGGATGGAAGCACAAAAAATGGAATAACAGTCACAATCAATACCGGCGCTGTCAATGCCCATCTGCTTGTGACGCACCTGGCCGTCATGCCAGCTGCGCGCGGGTGTTCTAAGCTCCTCCACGCCGGGACGATCGCGGCGGTATTGCAGATAATTGTAAGCAAACTCGAAGATGTTGGCCGCTGTTTCCTGTACGGTACGCCCTTTCAGAACCTCCGCTATTTGTGCTGCTTCCCGATGATGATCCCGGACAATCTGAATGGCCAGGTCAACCACCTCTTCCACCTCGCCATTGCTGGTAAGTCGTTTGTTCTTATTATCCGGTTTGGGGAAGTATTTATTGAATTTGGAGCCATCTTTCACTTTCCTGGGGCCTGCCGACAATGCCAGACCTGTCCCTTCCAGTGATTTGGTGGTGGTCATGGTGGCACCGTTAACCTTTACAGTTATGGAAAAACTAAGATGCTCGGCCAGGAGTTGTTTCAGCTGAGCTGAGTTATTAAGAATGTCCTGCGTTACCCCGTTACTGTTGAGCGCGTGAACAGGCATCTCTATTCTGATGCTCTTTTCACCCGCACTATTGGGCATAATGACAGTAGTGGAAGCATCAGGAGTGGAATAACCAATGGGCTGTCCGTTGTAATATGCTTTTACCGAAGGAATCTGGAGATTTACCGTATTCTCAGAATGGTTGTAAATTCGGATACCCACCGAAAGGACTACCCGGTAGGCCGCAATGTCCAATATATTGGAGGGAACAACCAGGTTATGGATCTTGAAAGAGGAAATAACAAAAGAAACCCGGTCACTGATGTCCATCAGCGACCAGAGTTTCTTTACTGCAATGCCGGTTCCGACGGCAAATAACCCAAACAAAACTGCTTTCTTCCGATTCATGAAACGAAATTAGCAGCAGGAAGATTCCCCTTTCGGGGTTGTTCAGGTTTAATGGGTGTTTCTGTTGTTTTTTGCCAGATAACCGGGATTCATCTGGCTTTTTGGCTGTTATCGGGGTTTGGTGGTTGCTGAGCGGCGCTGACCTTAATTGCGACGATCAAAAAGCCTGTTGCTAATCTTCTCTTTCAAAGAAACTATGGCATCATCAAGCAGTTCAAAGCCCAGGTTTACAATTTTCCGGGAAACTTCCTCGGGTAAAAAATCTGGAAACCGAAACGCTGAATTGCCGGAGAGCTCTTTCAGGCGTTGCTTCATGGCCAAATGGATTTTAATAAACTCATCCTTATTGCCACCCTTGTCGGGATGAAATTCAAGGGCCAGGCGACGGTACTCGGTCTTTAGCTCCTGGAGGGTGTGACAGTGGTCGAACATGAGAAATACTTTTTAGTTTCGGGACTATCGATATCGGGCAATCCAAAGTGGTCAATGACTATTTGGGCCTGCCGTGGAGTCAGCGTTTTGTGCGTAGGCGCATATCCGGCAGCCCGGAGTTGTTCCATGACCTCCCGACTCTCTTTCAGCATCCTGGAGAAGGCTTCCACCGGACGCGAGTAAACCCCTTCGCGCATGTACATCCGGGCGAAGAGGGACTTGGGGACACACCCCTTGATTTTTACTTCCATAAAATTGTTTTTGAAATTAATGAATAGGGGAATTCTCGTTTCGAGGCCCTTGTTTTTCAAGGTTTCTTCCCGGATAATGGTCATTCCAGGAATCGGTAAATGGGATCATCCGATCAATTTCCTTTCTTGTTCTGTTATCGAAGATGATGACTTTCTGAATTTCAGACTCGTTAAATGCGCGCATAACGTAGCGCTTCAGCTTCATAGCACCATACTGTAGTGAGTAGTGATCCCACTTGGTGACAGACGCCCGGTTGGTTGAGGTTCCGTTTCGAAATACAATCCAGGCATAGGACAGAGCGGTATCCGGATCAAAAAATTTTCCCATGATGTTAAGGTTTTAAGCGTTTACAAGTTCGAAAGGCTGGTTGGTGCTTCTCAGCTGCCTGATCTCTTCCAACATAGACAAAAAGTGTTCGTTGCCCTTTTCGGCAGTTGGCTTTGTTCCCATTGGACAACTGGAAACACGCTGAATGAATTCTGCCTCCAGGTATGGGATGCAGCGCCTTACGGAACTTAGCTGCCGGGTATAGTTTTCAATGGTGGGATTCTGCAGGTAGTCATCCACGCACTGCAACAGCTTCTTGCGTTCAGTCTTCTGCTTTGTCTTGCGATCCTGCCACATCTTCTTCTGCGTAATCCATCTGAATGTACCCATCAAACCATTGGGATTGTCTTTGTGAAAAAACATGGAGGGGGAAACAAACCACTGACCCGTCAGGTAATACTCTTTTTTGCGGAGATAACCGGAAGCCATGAGCAGACGATTTCGCAGGTTTTCGAGTTGTGTCTCCAAAGCCTTTGGGGAGGTGTCGTGGCAGAAGTAGTTGGCCGCCAAGTATTCGATGGTCTGCTTCTCTTCCGGCCGGTGAATTTTACGCCCATTCCAAAGCTGGCCGCCATAGAGGGTTTTCAGATGGTCTGGCAAAAGCAGGTTGTCCTGCTGAGGATCTGCATTCCAAAGAAGCCAGACAGCGTATTTGTAGAGGTATTCAGCTGCCAGCAGCGACCTTTTCCGGGCATTTGACTCTCCTTGATTAACATAATCGCGCGCGCCCCCCGGCTCGTCGAAATTTTGCACAGCAGCCCCTTCCAAAGAACATTCACTCCGTTCAGGGCCTGCACTCTGACCTACTTCCGGTGTCTTTAAAAGTGTCTTTTTGGGGTTTATTAAATCCCGCATTTCATTGGCCTTTTCGGAAAGTGACAATTCTGGGTTATCAACACCCGGGGAATTAACCGGCATTATTTTTTTATTTTTTCTGAAAGAAACAGATACTTTAGATGGTTTGCAATTTGCTTTTTCTTTGAGATAAAGCGCTGAATTTTGGCCTTTTAAAAATTCTGACGTCGGATGATATTCCGGATCCTCTGCATCCCAGAGCAAGATCAACTCCGGATGAACGTACAAATCATAATTGGCCTTCACACCATGCGTTATTTTACTAACGATGGCACCGCATTCCTTCAGTCTTTCCAGACGTCGGTAAACGGTAGAGGCTGCCCTCGGAGTACTCCGACTCAATCGATATGCAAGATCCTTGTTGTTGGTATTAATACGTACCGGACTGCCGACAGGAACAGGAAGCGGTGAGAGTTCCGTATTTTCAAAAAGGGAAAGCTTCAGCTCAAACTGGCTGACAGCTTCAAAGTAGAGTTGTTGCAGAAGTGAACGGTGTGCTTCGGTTAGTTTCTTTCGCCTGGCTTCCGGGAAATTACGATTCTGCTCATCAATCTTCCGGTTGGTGTAAAAAATAAAATTATCCAGAATTTGCTGATGCAGCTGAAAACTTTCCCTTTTTATATAAGGCTTGACTATTGATTTTCTAGCCAAAGGTTTGTACTTTTGGACCGAATTCATTTTAGTATGTTTAAAGTGAATCGACCTCCATAGGGGTGCCACCCTGTGGTTGTCATTTTGTGAAATTTGAGTGTTATCGCCAATAATGCTCATTAAAGGGGACTCAAAAAAGTCCCCTTTCTCTATTTAATGCCCTAATAATAAGGGCGTCTTCCGGTAGTTTTTGATTCTGCAAGGAATTCGTCCAGGGCTTCGCGGGTTATGATGTATTTCCTTCCTGAACGTTGAGCTTTGATTTCACCGCGTCGAAGAATTTGAACCAATGTGTTGCGGTGTACTCCGATGATTTTGGCAGCCTGTTCGGTGTCAAAAATTTCTTTATCCGATATGGATACAATTTGGCTACTCAATGAGGCAAGTTCGCTTCTGACAAGTCTGATTTCGGACATCAGGACTTCAAACGGATTCTGAAGTGTTTGGGTTTCCATACAATTATGTTTAAAGTTAAGTAATGCAGGGTTTTACTCTGTGCCATACCCTGCAAACCATTTTGTGAAATTGATTATTAAATTTTTGTTTTTAAGTTTTATTATTTTCAATCTTTACTCTTGTTTTCAGCCCGCCCCTATTAAAAGCCCTCTTGCTTAAAACCTTTAATAAACTGAAAATCATTTATTTTAACATACCTGATAAGTAAAGATATGTTAAACGCAAACATAGAATAAAAGTAGATTCAATTCTAAATTTTAATAAAATTTTTTTCACTTTCATGTAAGATTTTTCAAAATGTCAGTAAAAGAGAGACTTAAAACATTTATCAGGTACCGGGGCGTTGGTGAACGACATTTTTGCCGAACCATAGGTGTATCTGAATCGTTTGTCAGTGCTATGCGAAAGTCGTTGCAACCTGATAAGATCAGCAACATCATCCACCAATACCCGGAGCTAAACATTTACTGGTTGCTCACCGGTGAAGGTTCCATGATTCAGAAATCTCATGCCAGGCTAAAAGAGGCCAAAACCACCATCCACGTTCTCAATGATCTCATCGACTCCCGGGAAGAGCGTATTCATATTCTGGAAGAAGAGAACACTGCTCTTAAACGTGAAATTGACTCCCTGCACAAAAAAAATCACCCTTTACAAAGAACGTTATGACTCCGGTGATTCTCCCGGGAAAGGTGGAGTCATCCTGACCTTTCCCGAGCTTTACTCCACTTTTCGCGACCTTTTCAGCACCTTTCATCTGCATAAGTGCTGTAGTCGGCTCCTTTTAGTTCCATTTCACATTCTGCAACTGCTTTTTCAGCCGCTGTTCACTCTGATGGATGTAAATCATACTGGTTTTTATATCGCTGTGTCCCATGAGTTCCATGATCAGATAGGGATTGGCTGTAATATCCGCCAGTAAAGTGCCAAAGGTATGTCTGGCCACATGAAAACTAATTGCTTTCCTGGTTTTGGCCATTACGGCAATAGCTTTCAAGTGACGATTTACAACCTGATTCGCTATTGGTTTGATGATCCGGGATGTCCCGTCTCTTTTTTCAAGCAGCTTTTTTAGAATTTGCTGGGGTTTCCCTTCAAACATTAGATACAATGGCAATACAACGTCCGTGGTTTTGGCGTATTCCACCTTGGCTTGTTTAAAGCGAATAGTGTATCCTTCTTCTGATGATTCAATGTTTTTTTCTTTTAAGGCCATCAGGTCAGAATAACGAATTCCGGTATAGGCTGAGAAAAGAAACAAATCCCTTACATAACTGATCTGTTCAAAGCCAACTTCCGGGAATTCCAGGTCTTCTATTCTTTGAACTTCTTCAAGAGATATATTCTCCCTGGTTCCCGGCACCTTTTTGGAAGAGAAATCATTGTAGGGGTTGTCTTCAGATTTGATATACTTTCGCTTAATGGCTATGTTGATAAAGCGCAACAGGTTTTTGTGATGCTTGTGAATGGTGTTTTGCTTAAGTGCTTTTGCCCGTAGCATTTTGTCGAAAGCCACCACCTTTTCATAGTTGAAGTCTGAGAACTCACAACGGTTTTCACCGCAGAATTCCTTAAAAATATTGATGGTGTAGTTCCATTCTTTTCTTGTGCCGTAAGCCATGTGCTCATCATTTTCAGCCTCGGTTTCAAGAAAAGTGATAAAATCGAAGGGGGTGTTCTTGTTGTTAACAAAATCTTCCAGGACAGATTTTGAAAATTTACGGCCGCTATTGATCAGTGAATATTCAAAGTTTTGAATGTCACTAATCATGTTATGCAGATATTGATTCATGGAAATGTAGTTGGGGTGGGAGGGTTTGACTTTGTCTTTGTACCTTCCTGAGGTTCCCCATTGCTCCGGTTCCAGAAAAATTTTTGTTGAAATGTACTTTCGCTCTGTCCGGCTGAAGTAAATTTCCAGTTCCAACGGTGCTTTGTCGCCGTCTTCAAGTTTCTTCTTTCTCCTATTGAAGACAAACTTGTACTTTGCTTGTTGCTCCATCTGTTTTCAAAAAAACGTGTTACATGGTATCACAAAAACGTGTTTTGTGTATCGCAAATGTATCACAAAAACCGATTTTAAATGTTTTTTTGAACAACAACAAAAGAAGTGCTAAAACAAACAAAAGCCGCATAAACAGTGACGTTCATGCGGCTTTTGTGTTTTGTTTTTATTTGAAAATTTTCTTTCAGTCGGGATGAGAAGATTCGAACTTCCGACCCCTCGCCCCCCAGACGAGTACTCTAACCGGACTGAGCTACATCCCGAGCAATAATGTTGTCTTGTTTTTAAGACGGTGCAAAGATAACCAAATTGAAGGTCTCTGCAAGCCCCCAAAGCCAAAAATTGCGATTTTTTTAAGGTAGAAGAAACAACTGCTTTGATTTTAAAAAAGTTACAATTTCCTTTTATTGATAAAAAGAAGATCGGGAATAAACATTATCTTTACGTAACTGACACAAAAGAAATCAGATTAAAACGACTAAACCCATATTAACATGATTGACACAGAAGCTTTCAAAAGAATGTCTTACGGACTGTATGTCGTATGTTCCGGTAATCAGAGCAACGGAAACGGTTATATTTCGAACAGTGTATTTCAGGTAACAGCAAGCCCTGCGCAAATGGCGGCCTGCTGCCACAAAGACAACCACACTGCAGGCATCATAAAAGAAACCGGAAGTTATTCCATTTCAGTTCTCCATAATGAGGCTGAAACGGCAATCATTGACAAATTCGGTTACAAAAGTGGAGCAGACATTGACAAACTAAAAGGGATGAATGTGGAATATGGGGGAACCGGAATTCCAATTCTTCTCAACGAAGCCATTGCATGGATTGAATGTAAGGTGGTAAAACCGATTGATGTTGGCACCCATCTTATTTTCATTGGCGAAGTGCTTCAGACTGAATTGCTGGACGAAACAAAACCTGCAATGACTTATGCGGAATTTAAAGAGAAAAAACAGCGAACGGCTCCTGCCAATGCCCCAACCCACATTGATGAACAAGAATCAACAGACTCAGAAAAATCAGGGGACAAATACGAGTGCCAGCAATGCGGGTTTGTTTATGAAAACGACAAAGAGGGCACCCCATTTGATGAGTTGCCCGACGACTGGCAGTGCCCGGTTTGTGGGGCACCAAAATCAAAATTTAAAGCTATATAGTTTCTGTCCATAAAGTACCACTTGCGTCGTTACGCTTGCCGCCAAAATACTCATTTACGATTATATAGACATACTATATAGCCCTTATGAATCAAAGATCGACGAAATCAATAAGCCAGGTTTAAAAAGAATAGTTTTGTAGATTTGCCAAAAATTTTTTGATGTATTCCAGACTCTTCTTTTTCAACCCCACCAACGAAATGGCCATTGCCAATGGGGAAGTATCCTATATGCCTCCGCGACACTTGCATCATTTCGAAATGGATATGGCTGCTCTGCCATGGCTGTTGGGCACTGAAAAAGATTACATCCTGGTCAGAAAGAAGGAAGGCAATTCTATTCAACATCTGGAACGGTTCAATTGGGATTTACCTTCTTTGGTAACCTCCCCCGAGGATCTTTCCTCCAAAGATCAACACAACCTGTGGTTTTCTCCCTGGGGCTGGAGTCCGGCTGTTTACAGACATTTTAAGCCCTGGGAACCATTTAGCCATCCACTCTGGTCATCAAACCCCTTTGCCAACTGGAGAAAAGAGCTGGCGGGTATTTTGAGCAGAGAAACCAGTTATCAACTTCTGAAAAAGATCTTTGCCATAAAAAGTGCGAACCCATCGGCATATTCCCTCATTACCATTCCGGATATGCCCATGGAAGTTTACAAAGAAGAAAACCTCACCGAGATCCTCCAAAAGCAATCTCCTCCGTTGATTGTCAAGACACCCTTCAGTGCATCAGGAAGAGGACTGTTCAGAATACGAACCGCTGAAGATGCACCCGAAAAATCCCTCTGGGTAAAAGGGATGCTCAAAAGACAGGGGAAAATATACATTGAAAAGATGCTCAGGAAAGTTCAGGATGTCTCTTTCCAGTTTTATATGAATCCTGATGAAATAACATTTCTGGGACACAATTACTTCTATGCCGAAGCATCCGGACAATTTGCCGGCTGTGCCATCGGAATTCCGGAAACTTCCTCTCCCCTGTTCAGGGACCAAAAGCTTGTATCTGAATCCATTGAACAGGCATCAGAACTTCTGCATAAAGGAGTCTCAGCATTGGGCTTAAATAAACACTATACGGGGCCTGCCGGGATTGACGGAATATTTACAGAAGACACCAACGGCAAATTAAAGTTGCAACCCTGTCTGGAGATTAACCTGCGGTACAATATGGGATATGCCAATGTCCTTTTTAAACAAAAAATGCACCCTGAAGCAAAGGGGAAATGGAAAACAGGCATCTTTACTAAAGAAGGATGGAGGGAATTTTGCCAAAAAGAAAGCAAAAAACACCCGGTGAAGATGCTTGATGGCAAACCGATAAGTGGCTTTATTCCTTTTGTTGATCCTGAGGGCAACAAACTCTTTGGAGCCTGGCTGCACCTACGCTAAGTCAGGCTTGAGTTTCCTGCTCTTCAATCTTATCTTTTTTAAGGACGGGAGCAAGTTCCTCTTTTATCAACTTCAATGTCGCCTTGTAACCTACCTCCACCAAATCGTCAATCCGGTCAAAATCGAAAAAGGTAAACTCTTTCATCTCTTCCGGTTCAATCATAAAATCACACAACTTACGACTCTCCACTACATTTTGCTCAACTCCAAGACTAAAAGCCCGCTGAGCAATATCTTTCATCCCCTCTATTTCTTTCATGGGACCATTGTAATTCACATGAACCCCTATCAAAGTCTGACATTTATCTTTTATGGACCGGGCCGGAAGATTGTCAAACAAACCTCCATCAATATACGTGACACCGTCAATCACCTGCGGCAAAATTATTACCGGAACGGAACAGGAAGCCAAAACAAAATCAATGAGCGGTCCTTTTTCGCCTTTCACCTCATTTTTACCGTCGGTAATATTAGCAACCGACAAATAAAACGGCTTTTTAAGCGCAGAAAAATCATCCTTTTCAATTTTGTCTTTGAGAATTTTCTTCACGGCATCCAGTTCAAAAAAACCATTCTGACCAATGCGCAGTGAAACCAGATTGTAGATCTTATCCTTCTTCACAATTTCCAAAATCTGATCAGGACTATATCCGGCTGCATAAAGCACTCCAATCAGAGATCCCATACTTGTGCCGGAAACAATATCGGGTGACATCCCGTTTTCATCAAGTGCCTTGAGAACGCCAATGTGAGCAAAGCCTCTGGCACTGCCACCACTAAGAGCAATCCCAATATTATGATCGTACCTGTTTTCAGCAGGGGCAGCAACTTCTTTGGAGGCTGCGTCCTCAGATTTATTTTTCTCTTTGGAGAACCAATTAAACCAACCCATTCGACTGATTATTAGATAAAACTTCTGATTGACAATCACAAAGTAAAATTATCAAAAAAGGGAAAAACAACCAATTTGTTTTTCCCTTTTTAACGAACCGTTAAAAACGTTGTCTCATGCATTTACTTCTCCACCGAGTACATAATCAATGCAGAATAGGTGTTAACTCCCTGGCTTGAATGTGATGAGTACTCCAGATCAAGAATTTGTTCAGGTGTAATAGCTTCCTCCTGCAAAAATGAATTCATTTGATCATCAAGAGACATATCGTAATCATCCAATCCGGTATACTGAAAGTGTTTGGTAAAAACTTTTTTCATAGGTACATTAAATTAAAAAAATTAAACCGATTCCGTTTATAAACTGATTGACTCCGCAATCAAATTAGTTTGATTTCTTGTACGCAGAAAAGAGCTTTTTGATTCAAAAAAAGAGCGGAAGATCTTCTTTTTTTCAACAAACACCTGTAATTGATTGCTATATAACGCATAGCAATTAAAAAGGCCGGAAACATTGATGCGCCCGGCCTCTACAAACAATCAAAATCAGATTATTTCAGGTTATTAACGGCCTCAACCAACTCAGAGAATCTTTTATCCATTTCGGTTCTGATTCCCTTGAAAAAAGCCTTCACTTTTTTGGGATCATCTTTCCCGTCGGGATGATTTACCTTTGCAATGACATCATTCCGAAAATCAATAGCATCAGTGACCACCTTTTTAAAATCTTCTTCTTTAATCTGATCAAATATCATTTTACGAACATAAGCTTCAGTAACAATTTCCGAAGCAAGGAAGTTTATGTCTTTTTTTAAATCACGAATACTTGCCATTTTTATCTGTTTTTATGGTTCTTCTTCAAATTTAGTTGTTTTTTTTGAACTCTGAGAATTGTGAATCAAGAAAAAAGCCCCTGATGGCAATTTTAATAGAAAAGGCCCCATACTCTTTCCATTTATCACAAAAAAACGAACATTCGTAAAAGAATACAATCATTTAGGCATTAATGAGAAACACCGGAAAGATAAATTCTTAAATTTGTGTGTGTCAGAAAGTGCTTGTGCTTTTTTTAACCCAAAAAGCGCAGCCTGACCCAAGTAACCCATGTTCAAAAAGAAAAAGACGACCCAAAACGTTGGGCCGTCTTTTTTACTTTATAATAAATTGTTTGATTAATTCAGCCACACTTCAAGCTGGTCCATCACCCTGTTTTTTAGGGAGTCCGGTAAATTATTTATTCTGGTCCGATGTGACCCTCCAGGTTTCTCAATTTTCAACATTTTACTAAACCCTTCAGGTTCAAGGGATGTTGCACTCCAGGGATCATTCTCCCCGGTAATAAGAATCATTTCAGGATCAATCTTCTTTAATTTTTTCAATATGCTGAGCGGCACCTGCTCATCAAAAGAAAGATTTTCCACCTCCGGAGCCATAAAACGATTGGAAACGGTATCTTCCTTTATTTCATCCAGAAAATCTTTGAATGGAGCTGCCAGGTATGGATAATACCCGAGCTCTTTATATGCCTGATAAAAGAAAGGACCAATTTCTTCCCACTGCTGATCTGAAAAATATCCAAAATCGCTTCCCTGATGCAGATGGGCAAAAAGCACTTCAGCATCTGCCCCGGGCTCGGGAATTTCATCCACAGGTCCGCCCCACTGCCACAAGCTAAATGGATATTCAAGCACTGACAACTCAAATGCACGCTCCTTCCCCATTCTAAAAGTATATTCTTTTTGTGCAACCAAATCATTAAACCAGGGCATCAATTCCTCCTTGCGTTTCAAAACTTCTTTTTGAAAAACGGCAATTCGTTTGCGTTGTTCGGCTGTGCCCACACTGTCAAAGAACTCCACCAAACGGCGATCGTCCCGTTCAAAATTAAATGGCGCCACATAGGAAACAGTAACATCAACATCCTGTGGGAAAAAAGCCCGGTGAATCATTGCGGTCTGACCTCCCTTACTTATTCCGGTATTAACCCATTTGCCTTTGTAGAATTCCTTCAAGGCTTCAACTACCCGATGATGATCTTTAGCAGCCTGCTCCACCGTCAGGTACTCCCACTGCACAGAATCGGGAACAGACTCTCCAAAATACCGATGCTCCACAACCACCTGATTGGCCTGCAGTAAAGAAGCCAGTTCGGATGTAAAATTTCCAGGAGCCATATAACCTTCTGTAATCAAGACCACAGGAGCTTCGTGGGATTTGTGAGACAGCCAGACACGTTGCTTAAAAAATCCTTTGTCCGGATTGTTGTGATCCAATGGTTGATTGATCCACAACAACCATGCTTTGGAGTACATGGAATCCGGTTTAATCTCCTCAATGGAAGAAAAAGCGGGTCGTGATTCCACAAACTCTGTGGCAGTTTGCCATTTTACACTACAAAATGAAAGAATACCGGTAAATACCAGCAGAAATGAAATTCGTAAAACTTTTGCCATTTTCTTACGTTAAATGAAATCTTCAAAGAGGCCAAAATTACATCAAATTGTTTTTCTTTGTAATGATTTAAGTTAATAAAAATAATAAACCATGAAGCATCTTTCTACACTATCAGTATTCTTCTTTCTTTTCAGCTTAATCTCGGTAGCAGCCCCTTTAAAAGAGGTTCACCGTTCCACCAAAACATACGACAATATAACATCGGTTGATATTAAAGGAGATTTTTGCAAAGTAATACTGAAACCATCGGCCACCCCGCAAGTTACCGTAAACAGTTTTATTGAAGCATCCAAAGACATTGAAGGTTTTGGCATCAATGACCAAACCGAAGCAGGAAAACTCACTTTGTTGGTGGCTGTTCCTTCAGAGCATGTATCCACCAAGTCGGGTGAAATTGAGATTCAATTACCTGCCGGCACGGAAATTAAAATCAAAACAGCTTCGGGTTACATTGAAGCTTCAGACCTGAAGGGGTGTAATGTAAATGCGCACGCCTCTTACGGAAAAATAATTGTGGAAAACTTAACGGGTGATTATTCTTTCAAAACCTCCACCGGAGGTATCAGTGTAAACCAACTGAGCGGAAAAGTGTCTGCAACATCCACAAAGGGAGACATTGAATTGACGGACATTGATGCATCCACCACCATTGTTACCGACGCCGGAGCCCTGACTCTTAAAAATCTGAAAGGTAAAATTAACACCCAAAGCAACACAGGTACCCAAACCATCAATAATTTGACTGGTGACCTGATGCTAAGAACCTCCACCGGTGAGATAACCCTCAACAACCTCAAAGGCAATATTGAGACTGCCAATGATGACGGGGATGTATGGTTAACGGATGTGGAAGGAACGTTGCGTCTGATATCCATTTCCGGCAACCTGGTGGGGAAAAACATCCTGCTAACCGACAATGCCTATTTTGAAACTACCAAAGGAAGAATTGAGATGGAACTCCGAAACGATATGAATGAACTCACTTTTGATCTGGCGTCCAATTACGGTTTTCTTTACATCCCTGGAAAATCAAAGAAGAAAAAGCTGAGAGAAGGCAAAGGCCCCATTCTCATTTCAACTTCATCGAATAACGGAGCGCAACGCTTCACATTGGTTAATGAATAATAGAGATATTAAAGAACAAAAAGCCGTTCATCCCAAAATCGGAAGAACGGCTTTTTTATTTCTAAGCCCCATCAGGAATTACTTCTTGTTTGATTTTCCTGACTGACTTTTGTCTGCATCATCATTTTTCTTACCACCTGCAGGCTGACCCTTGGATTGAGAAGCCTTTGCTTTCGTTGCATCAGCATCCTTTGCTCCACCCTTTTTGCGGCGCTCAAGTTCTTTAAGCACTGCATACTTTGCAGCTGCAATGGTTTCACGATTCACTTTTTCGGTGATTCGTCCTTTCATCAAATCGTCAAACTCAATGTAACCATCCATCAGCAGCAACTGGGTAATCATATTGTTGATCATCGTTTCGTCGCTGTATCCTTTGGCCTGGTAGAGTTTTCCTGAATCTTCAAGGAACTCTTGAGCAAAATCGGGATAGTTGGGCAAACTCATCAGTTCATTACAGGTTTCCCCAAAGCTGCTCAACTCAATATTGAGGTTAGGAGTCACCAACAGTGGGCTGAACTCTTCCTTCTTGTCTTTAGGACAGAACATATTGACACCACTCATATCCACAGAAACTGAAGGATCATCCATCCTGACAAATTCTGCCTTCATCATCTTATCCAACTGATAAAGATAAAAATTGTATCTCCACAGCTCATTACTGCTCTGACCATTGGTGAAAATGTGACCATACTTCTCACGTACAATTCTACGTACGTGATTTTTCTTATCGTTGATCTCACTGCTATTGGCACGCAGTTCCTTAATCAGATTGGTGAGCGATTGAGCAGCCTTTTGTGGTCCCATAATCTCTTTCCCCTTCTTGCCGATCTCAGTGGAAACGATACCACATTCAATCTTGGAACCTTCTCCATTACCGTCGGGCCCGCCACTCAGTACATCAATCAGCTGGTAGCGCTGCTCAATCTGTCCGTCCTGAGCAATAAACGGCTGTCCTGCAGGGGTACTGGCAAGGGAGTCGAAGATAGAGCTGAAGATATTTCTTGAAAGGATCACATCCTCCATCTGATCATTCAGTTCCACATGAGCAATAAAGCGGTTTTTCACGATATCGAAATTCACCTGAGTAACAAGCCATTTCTCATCTTCGAAAGGTATCTTTTTACCCATAAAGATCTGGTTGACCACTTTTTCAACATCTACCTTATCCATCATTTTGTATGAGGATGCCAGATAATACTTGCCATCTTTGGGATCAATTTCCCAATCAAGCACATCATCCAGATAGTTTCCGTGTTGCGACAACACCTCCACAATGTTCTTATCGGCGGTATAACGCGACAGGGTACGCTGAAAGTGTGGTCCATCCTGACTGGTTGCTTTTTCTTTTCGCTCACCATGCGAATCGATGTAAAGCAGGAAGTTTTCAGGATTACTGACTCTGGTAATACCGGCTTCCTCCTTGGAATAGTTGTGAGCAGTAAGAATGATATCAATCTTGTAAGGCATCTGAATTTCACACAGACCGCTGATAGTACTTCTGGAGTTCAGATCTTCCACATTACTGTCGGCACTACTCTCAAACAGGTATTTATAATACTTTATGTATTCCGGATCAAAATCTGTAACACGTGAGAAGTCGCCCTCTTCAGTTCCAAATCCATAAATATTTCCCTCCTTGTCACGGAAAACATGGTACATATCACCAGCCACATTCTTGATGGAGCGAACGCCCGGAAGATTCTGTTCCAACCATTTAAGTGTGAGTCCGGCAAGCATTTCAGACTTACCTACCCCACTGTCACCATCCACTTCCACCACGAAAATGGAACCATCTTCCAACTCAATAGCAAAAAGTGATCCGTGTTTGGGAATACCACCCATCTCTTTCACCCGCTCATTCATCATAGTGAGCCATGGCTTCTTCACATCACCAAAATAATCGGCTTCCTTACGCAGGGGTGTCACCAGTGTTTTGATGTTACCACGAGGTCCTTTAATATCGAAGTACCCAACCTGCGGAAATGAGATTACTTTTTCCGGAGCTCCCAGCAACAGGAATACATCAGGCACAAAGTTTTCGGCCTCTTCAAGTGAAATATCTTTGTACTGAGTCAGTCTGAAAAAGTCGGTCAGATATTTAATATATCCCTTTTGGAAAATAATCAACTGGGTTACGACACCGCTTTTCATTATTTTACAGCGATAATCGTCGGGATCCATATTGGCCACAAAACGAGCAAGTCGGCGTTCGAAGAATTTGGAATCGGGCTTGGTCGAAAGCGCTTTGATATAATCGTTTTTCGACTTGTTACGATTCATATCCAACAGATACATAGGTTCATCATCTCCACGATCAATTTTGTGGAAAGGATATTCACGCTTCTTGGCATCGGTGGAGATACGTGTGTGTCGCTGAACCGATTGTTCAACAGAAATCACCCCACACTTGGTCATCACGTCATTGATCCAGTTGAGAGATCCTCCGTTAAACTCCTTGAGGGTTTTGTCCTTAACTTCAAAATTACGGAATAGTGTGATACCATGCTGAATCATCTGGTTCACATCACTATTCTGACGTCTGAAATAGGTATCCAACACTTTTATAAGTGTATGTGTATATTTATGGTAATAATCGGTACCTTTTGACAGATTCTGAAGAAGAATCAGGAAGCCCACAACTTTCTGGGTCACCTCAGCCAAACGGGTTTCGTCCACTTTTATATCTTTCTTACGAAGGATATAATTCATGATGTCGTCCACCTCCTGAGGAAGAATATCGGTAAGAATATTCTCTGTAAATATCTTCAGATCGGCATCATCGGTACTGTTTATACGATCCTGAAGAAATTGCATCTTCTTGGTAACATGATTGAAGAAACTGTTGTCGTTCTTCAGCAGGTAGAGATAAAGCACCTGATCGCTGACCGACAGGTCGCTTTCGAAAACACGACGCTTCACCACATCTGCAATAAACCCGAGACTTCTGGCAGAGATGCCAATTTCAGAAAACTGTTTATCCTGACGCAGGGTTTCCACAAAGTGACTTACATAACGTTCCAAATCAAAGTCTTTAACTGCCAATCCGGTGACTTCCTCAAAAAGGTCACAGGCAATGCGTATCATTTCGCGACGACTGGGTTCGATGGTTGCCTGCTCAAATGGCAGGTTGAAGTGCAGGAGTATTTCCTGAATGTGCTTCTTCAGCACGGCATTCACACCTTCCAGACGAGCCACATCCATGTAGTAGTCACCACTGGCCTGAAGCGTCAGAATCTTCATTTTCGTATCCGAGAAGAGCAGACGTTCCATCTCAATCAGGATTTCGCGCATGATGTTCTTCTCTTCCGGATCGTCGAGCACGTAATGATTCGGATGGAAAGTTTTCTTATTGTTAATGTATTTCAATATGGTGGCTTTGCTAAAACGCGAAGCAACTATATTGAAGTTAAGATTTCTCAGCTGAGGAATCTTCTTGTAGATCTGCGGAAGTAAATTCTCATATATTTTTGTAAATGCGCTGCTACGCACAAACTCTTCCACATCCCGGCAATCACCCACATTCCCCTGAAATTCAATCACTGAATTTTTAGAATCTCCGATGGTGGTAATGGAGACACCACTAACCTGAGGGGATGCATGATAAAGCGAACGATTCTCATTGATGAGTAACGACTGATTAACTTTCTTAGTCAGGTCACGTACCTGTTCATAATCGGAAAATACAGCATTCAGGAATTCATTATCTTTTCCGGAATTCAGGATTTTACTCATCAACGCCGGAACTTCAGCTTTTGGTTCAGCCTTACGTGCAGCCTGCAGTTTTTTCCAGTAGTTTAAGAATAAGGTAAAGGCTGTTCGTACTTCCCTTTCAAAAATCTCATAACTTTTGGATGTCCCCTCAATGAAACCACCCAATGAGAAGCGAACGACTCCGGTGCGATATGGTAGCGCTGAAATTCCTCTTTCACCGGCAATTTTTTTAGCAAAATCTTCAAGATCGTTGTAACTGCCAAAGTTTTTAAACAACAAATTGAAGAGATAAGAACCATCAGAATGGATAATAGAGACATCTTCAACCTCCAGTTCCTGAATAACCTCTTCAGCAATTTTGGCGGCTGTCTTTAGACGCAGATTGGATTCCGTTCTGAAGTTTTTGTTGATTCTGAAACGGTTCAAACCTTTTACAAGTTCACCTCCGTAATAGATATAGAAAGGCACATCCTTGTACTTAAAGTCATCGGGAAGTCCCAGAATATCAAGTTTGGCTAATGACACCAACTCATCGAGTAAAAACAGGTGCATGGGACTACCTTCGAATCCGGCACGTACCAAATCACCTGTCGCAGTTTTCTTTTTACCGTCATCAGCAAGTGAGGCAACGATAAAGCTTTCAATCTGATTGACAATCCGGCTACGGCTGGCATCTTTAGGCAATCTCGATTCCAGTTTATCCTTCAATGCTTTTGCCTTCAGACCAACCTCAAGCACGGCATTCAGGAAGTACAGAGAGCTGCTGTTGCCTCTGACAGCCTGATTTCGTTTACGGGAATAATCAATAACCTCCTTCATGGCCGGAGTAGCCACTAGAGCACCAAGACGATCGCCCGATCCTGCCAGGTTTTTGGTGGTAGAAAGTGACGATACAGCCCGCATTTTAGAGTAAACATTCTCATTATTGAAGATGTAACGGGAAATGGACCGCCATTTGGGCATCATCTCTTCTTTCACCTTCACACTATCGGTGTAAGCCTCGTCAAGCAACAGTGTAATTTTGCTATTGTTAACAAACTTCAGAAACTCAATCAGGCTTTCACGATTGAAATCACTGTATCCTGTAGGGTTGGACGGATCATTAATGATGATGGTAACATTTTCACAGAACCGATCCCACAAATTGCCGCTTGCATCAAAAAGCTGTAAGGTGTTTTTGATTCTGGAAAGTTTTGTCAGCAGGCGTTCATAATCAATCCGTTGATCTTCCAGATTCTCAATTTCAATATCAAACGGATTGATGTAAAACTTATCGTCTGAAAAGAGGTCTGTATATTCCCATGCAAGCACTTTATTATAAATGATGTACGGCTTCGGACTCTTATCGCGATAAAACAATAAATCGCGAATAATCATCTGTACATCATCAGAAATAGAGGTCTTGTCCAGGTTTCCAAGATCACTAATAAACCCTTTAATAACCTTCTGATCTTCTTCGCTGAGCTTTTCAAAATCTTTATACACGCCAAGGTCGATAAGCACATTGCGGAACCGGCCTTTATTATCAGATTCATTGTCAATTTTTGCAATGAATTTCTGATACTTCTCCATAAAGAGATTTACACCGAAATTTTTATGAAAATGGTTATGAAGCGTCCTTTTGTAATTATCAGGAATAAAGTTTATGATGGTTTTACACCTGTCAAGAATTTTATCCTCAATGGGTTTCACCTTACGCTGAAGCAGATATTCGCCATAGGTACGAATCTGGTTTCGTCCACCTCCTTCAAGGATTGTGGCAATCTGCAAGGCAGGAGTGTCCGAATAAAAATACTTACGAATGCGATCTTCAAAAGTATTGATGAGGTCATCATTTTGTTTTTCACGCGTTTCGGGTGATGCTGCATTCTGGATAAACTGAATAAAATCGCGAAAACGTGCCAGGGAATATCGGTCCTTAAGAATCTGACGAGAAAATGAATCAAATTTAAACAGATTGGTATTCTTCACCTGATCATTGGTTTGCCCCAGCTGTTCTTTTTTTATTTCGTCAAGTTCCTGATTGTAATCTTCAATTTTCTTATCGAGCAGTTCTTTAAATTCCACAAGGTTCTTGTTGTTCACATTCTCAAGTATCAACCTGAGGTTGAGCTGCGTATTGGCAGGAGCTCCAAGCTTCTTGGTATGAACTTTATTCAGGGTGTTGATAACCCCGTTGTGGAAACTAAAAACAAGAGAGGTATTGGAAGCATGTGATTCGGGAGAGTCGTCAATAACCACGATGCGCGAAATAAGCGGGAACCATTTGGAACCGGCAAACATATTCTTACGCATATGTTTCACTTTCACCACAAAAACGCTGGATGTATCCTCCTGCATCAACTCATACAGTTCTTCGCTTTTGGTGTTTTCCAGCACTCGCACAGAGCTTGTACCGAACACCTCACCTTTTATCAGCTCCACAGCGGTATCGCTGTTTCCCGACACGACAGTCCGGATAAGTCCGTTAAGACCTTTAAAGTTGACTGCCCATTCGGTTCGGTGCAGAAAATTACTTTTCTCTGCTTTGGTGGTATAATGGGTACTCTGATTGATCATCTGCTCCAGAGTATCCATAAGATAATTCCAGTGAGCCTCATCAATATCTCCGATAACCCCTATGACATCACGAAAACGACGCAACTCCACAGGCGCATCACCAATAATCACCTTGGCCAGGAAATCGATGGTTTGTTCAGTTACAGGAGGCGTACCAACGGAAAAATCATGCGTATTTCGTATGTTTTCAATCCACTTTTTCTGCTGTTTATTCACAATGTCATGGTCTGCAAAGTAACCAAGACGCCGGTTAAAACCCTGTTTCAGGGAGTTGTAAATAAATGCCTTCGAGTCCTCGTGAGGATAGAGCATAAGAGAAATGTCCGAATACCCTGGAATTTCCTCACGAAATTTAAGGAGGAACTTTTGAATTTCGGCCTGTTGACGTGCCGGATCATTGGGCTCTTCATAACAAAGGCGCACAAAAGCCTTTAAATTATCGAAGACAAAGTTAGGCAGAAATACTTCTGCTCGTTCACCCAACGAGGCATAAAGGTCGATGTATTCACGAGCCTCTTGTCGTAAAAAAGCTTTGGGGACTCCTTCGATTTGCATAATAAATGTCAATTAAAAATTCCGGTTAATAAATATCCTTTTGTCCTGTAATAAGTTTCTGTCCATAAAGTACCAATTGCGTCGTTACGCTTGCGGCCAAAATACTCATTTACGATTAGTAAACTCCGTTTTTGGCGGCTTCGCAAGCCTGGCAATTGGTGCTTTCTAACCAGAAACAGCTCTAAAAACAGAATTTGCTTAGTTTATAGACATCCTGTAAATAATATCTCCTGCAACCTGCGCTTAAAGATTTACTAATTTTAGCGCCATTTGATTTCAAAATGTTACAAATATAGATATATCAAAAATAAAATAAAAGCAAAACCGCCCTGTTTTTATCCTTAGACACGGATATTAACAGGGCTTAACGTTTTGCATTTACTTCTTACAGAACCTAATTCCGGCAAATCATGAAGATTTAGCGGGAACCCTTGAGGTATTTATACAATTCACTGTCGGTAGAAAGGATAACATGCGTTTGATCATCGAAGGTTTTTTCGAAAGTTTCCATGGATTTCATAAAAGTGTAAAGAGTTCTGGAAGCGGACGATCGGTTGTAGGCATTGGAATAAATGGCTGCAGCTTCACCATCGGCCCGTCCCATGATTTCCTCGGCTTCTCTGAATGCTGCCGATTGAATAGACTTGAGTTCCCGTTCCTTCTCACCGTTAATGCGAGAAGCTTCACCCTGTCCCTCAGACCTGAACTTGTCAGCTATGCGATAGCGTTCACTCTTCATCCGCTCATAAACCTGTGTGCGGACATCTTCCACATAGTTGATACGTTTCAGGCGGAAGTCCATCACTTTAATCCCCAAATCGGCAGTTTGTTCATTGGCTGCCTGAAGAATCATAGCCTGTATTTTCTCACGTCCCACATCAATCTGTTCCAGACTGTCACCAATCATTTCACTGATAACACCCGATGACATAGGCTGTCTGTTACTTGTTCTGACAGCTTCAATAAGATTATGATTGGCAATAAAATCTCTTGTTTCCCCATCAAGAATATCATCGAGCCTGGACTGGGCGCCCAATTCATTACGCAGACGTATAAAGAACTGTAAAGGATCCACTATTTGCCAGCGGGCATAGGTATCTACAAAAATGTATTTCTTGTCTTTGGTCGGAATCTGGTTGGGATCACCATCCCATTCCATATACCGTTTCTCAAAAAAATTAGCCGTTTGAATAAAAGGAACCTTGAAATTCAGTCCCGGTGTTGTCACAGCCTCTCCCACAGGTTTACCAAACTGGGTAACAACGACCTGCTCGGTTTCATCCACCACATAAATACTCCCCACCAGAGTAATTAATGCCAGAAAGAGAACAACTATTAAAGTAATTTTATTTCGTTTCATATTCGATCTTTTATTATGTTGATTCGTACGAATCTCTTTAATTTAAAGGTTAAGGTCAAATGGAGGAACCCCACAGGGTTCATGCTCCTGCTTATTCCTGGGGGTTAAGTTTTTTCACATTATCCATCTGCATCTGCAAGAGCGGCAATACATTGTTGCCCTCCTGGTCGGTAATAATCTTGTTGCCCAAACGAGGAATAACTTCCTGCAGTGTTTCCAGATATATCCGTTCACGGGTAACTTCAGGAGCCCTGACATATTCAGAATAAAGTTCATTGAAACGAGCCACCTGTCCTTTTGCGTTGTTCACACGCTCAACGGCGTACCCCTCTGCTTTTTGGATGGTCTCTTCGGCCTGTCCTTTAGCTCTTGGAATTACTTTATTGTATTCCGATTTGGCCTGATTGATTAGCGTCTCTTTCTCCTGCTGAGCTTCGTTTACAGCATTGAAAGCTGCCTTAACCGGATCGGGTGGATTCACATCCTGAAGGACCACCTGGTCAATTTTAACTCCCAGTTCGTAATTATTGGCCAATTCCTGAATCAGAACCTGAACACTGGAGGCTATTTCGGCACGCCCAACAGTCAATACTTCATTTACTGTGCGGTCACCCACCACCTGACGGACAGCACCTTCTGATACATCACGCAGGGTGGATTGGGGGTTTCTGACCTTAAACAGAAATTTGTAAGGGTCATTGATACGGTACTGAACCACCCACTCCACATCGGCCAGATTCAAATCTCCGGTAAGCATCAGAGATTCATCGCGTGTACCACTTTTGGTATATTCAGAGCGTACGTTAGATGAAGTTGTTCTAAAGCCAAACTCCAGTTTTTGCTGTCTTTCAACAGGAACTTTATAAACGGTCTCGATGAAGGGAATTTTAAAATTCAAACCCGGCATCACAGTTTTGGTATATTTCCCAAACCGTACAATGACACCAGCCTCTTCGGGGCCAACCTGGAAAAATCCGCTCCAGGCCACAATTACAATAACGATTACTGCTGCAACCGATTTTATATTCTTCAATACTTTTTTCAAAACAGGAGGCATCTCCTGATTTGAGAATTCAAATTCACTCATAATTTAATTAGAATTTCTCCCGCGTAATCGGGAATTACTTGCTTCGTATATAGACAAATTTAGTGATTTTCAGACATAACCCTCAGGAAATTCCTGACAGCATCCACAGTTTCGAGTTTGTATGCTGCATTGGTGTGTTTAATTCCCACCTTAATGGTTACGGCTTCGGGTGGCAACTCCTTAAACAGATATTCATCGGTCCAGTCATCTCCCATAGCCATTATGTAATCAAACTGCTTGTTTAGCAAATAGCGATTGGCAGCCACTCCTTTATTAATGCCACCGGTCTTCACCTCCACCACTTTGTTTCCTTCCATAATTTCCAGGTTGTGGTTGGCAACCATAGTTGTCAACTCATCCTTCAGTTCTTTGGCGCGCAACTCGCCCAATTCGGCTTCGGCCTTTTCGTAATGCCACACCAGAGAATAATTTTTCTCCTCAAGGTAAGTTCCGGGAGTACGAACGACAAAACTATCAAGGATAGGACGTACCATCGGCATCCATGAATTGGTGGCATTGGTCAACATTTGCCAGTCATTACCACGCTCACGCATCCACACTCCATGCTCACTAATGAGGCTCACATTGGAACCATCAAACCATTTGCTAAGGGTTTCCTTATCCCGTCCGCTGATAAGCACCACTTCATTTCTTTCATCGCTGGTAAGGGCATTCAGAATCTCGTGCAATGGATCATCCGGAGCGGCACTGGGCTCTGCTTCACGCGTAACTTTCTTAAAATGTGTCAGTGTTCCGTCATAATCAAGGAAGATAGCTCGTGATTTGGCTTTGGAGAAGTCATCCAGTAATTTCTTACTGAGTTTGGTGGTAATTTTCTTTGCCAGAAAATCAGTCTGAATCTGAGCTATCCGCTTCAAAGAGGAGACAAATTGCTCTGCCCATTTAAACACATCATAACGCTTCAAACGCTTCTGAATAACAGACATACGGGCACGTTGCTCATCAATGGGCATCTCAAGTGCCTGTTTGATCGCATCAGCAACCTGGCTTTCATGATTGGGGTTAATTACAATGGCCTCGCCCATCTCTTTTACCACACCGGTCATCTCGCTGATAATCATCACCCCGGTCTGATTGGTTCGTGAAGCCACATACTCTTTAGCCACAAGGTTCATTCCGTCACGCACCGGAGTTAACAAGGCTACATCGCTCATGCTGTAAAGCTCCACCAGATTTTCAAAAGGCATGGAGCGATAAAAATACCATACCGGAGCATAATTTACCGTACCGTAAAGTCCGTTGATGCGACCAACCAGTTCATCCACCTCACGCTTGAGGCGCTGATACTGCGGAACACTATTGCGCGATGGCACTGCCAGCATCACCAGCGTTACTTTAGTTCTGTATTCGGGAAATTTTTCCAGGAATTTTTCAAAAGCCCTCAGCCGGTTGGGAATCCCTTTGGAATAATCAAGCCGGTCGATGGAAAGTATTAACTTCCTGTCGGGAGATACCAAAAAATACTTTTCCAATTCCTTATGCAGGGTAGATTTCTCCTGCATAGGCCTGGAAATTGTTTTGATTGCCGAATCATGAAACTTGTCATAGTCAATTCCCATAGGGAAGGCATCAGCAAGAATAATTCTTTCATCGATATGTATCTGGTTGAATGAGATTTCATAACCAAATAAACGACGCACACTACTTAAAAAGTGACGTTCATAATCATAAGTGTGAAATCCGATCAGATCAGCCCCTAAAAGTCCTCCGAGCAGTTCGTTACGCCAGGGGAGAATGCGAAACACCTCGTATGACGGGAAAGGAATGTGCAGAAAGAAGCCAATGGTAATATCGGGCCGTTTGGCCTTTAGCATTCCTGGCACCAGCATAAGCTGATAGTCATGCACCCAGACAAAATCTCCATCTTCCACCACTTCGAGTGTCTTATCGGCAAACTTTTGGTTCACTTCTACGTATGATTCCCAGAACTCGGGAGAATAATCAACATATTGATTGAAGTAATGAAAAAGAGGCCAGATCGTTCTGTTACAAAAACCTTCGTAAAAGGTATGTACCTCATCGGCAGTAAGAGGGACGGTATCACACCCTTCCTTATCGAGCAACCCTTCAATTTCCTTAAACTGATCTACCGTATAGCTGTCGGTAGCTATTCCCGGCCAACCGATCCACCGGCCCTCAAAATCCTTGTAAACCGATTTCATTCCGGTGGCCAAACCACCCACACTGGGTTTTAACAAAAATTTATCATCTTCCGAAACTATACTGAATGGCAATCGATTAGAAACTATGTGAAGTTTTTTCATGGGTTTATGCTTTTTATTTTGCTTTAAAGTATAATGTTTTTTCTTTATTTTACAAACTTTGCATCGTCAAAACAAACAAAAAACTGAAAAGATTGAACACACTAACTAACATGAACAACCTAAATTATGGTGTTGTCGGTAACGGCAAAAGTGCAGCATTGATATCAGATAAAGGATCCGTGAACTGGCTTTGTTTACCAAAATTTGATTCTCCATCCATTTTTGCTGCACTACTGGACAAAGAAAGAGGGGGGCAATTCTCCATTGTATCCGTTACAGGAGCTGATATTACTCAAAGATATGAATTTCATTCCAATATTTTAATAACCCGATTTGAATGTGTCGACGGTATTTTTGAGATTCATGACTTCATGCCTCGCTACAAAACGGACAACAAAGGCTATTACCTGCCTCCGGACCTCATCAGATATATAAAACTGATCGAAGGAAAACCAAAGATTAAAGTACACTTTGATCCCCGGCTGGAATACGGTAAATATGATACACACATCACCTTCAATGGAAAATATGTAAAAGCCTATACTACCAAAGGCAACTATGATTCTCTGTATTTGTATACCAGCATGGATAAGCTCTCGGTGGTAGGTCAGTTACCCATCACCATCGAAAAGGATCAGTTTATTCTCATCAGCTACAACCAGAAACTTTTGGCTCAGGACCTTAACAGAGCCTATCTGAAGCTACAGAGAACAAAAGTTTACTGGCTCGATTGGGCAGAACGCACCACCAGATTCAAAAACTACAATGATGAAATCATGCGTAGCGCCCTATTGCTGAAGCTTTTGAGCTATCACAAAAGTGGGGCTATTCTGGCTGCAGTTACCACGTCACTGCCTGAAACCATCGGAGAGGTTCGCAACTGGGACTACCGTTTTTGCTGGATCAGAGATTCATCCATGGTGATAAAGGTCATGACCATGCTCGGCCATTTCAATGTGGCACATAAATATCTGAATTTTATTATTGACCTGCTCCCCGATAAGGATGAGAAAATTCAGATAATGTACGGAATCAACGGTGAGAAAAAACTTACCGAGACAGAACTGCCACACCTTTCGGGATATGAAAACAGCAAGCCGGTCCGCATAGGGAATGCGGCCTACAAACAAAAACAAAACGACATCTACGGCATTCTGGTTGATGTGATCTATCAGTTGTTTCACCTGTTCACCACCTCTCTGGAGCACAGTGAGGAGTTGTGGACCATCGTCCGAAACATCATTAAAATTGTGGAACGCAACTGGCAAAAGCCGGATAAAGGTATCTGGGAAATCCGTCACAGCACCAAACATTTTACCTTCAGCAAGGTTCTTTGCTGGGTAGCTGCCGACCGGGGCATTAAAATAGCGGAGCTGCTGCACCAAAAAGAATACATAGAGAAATGGGGCAAACTAAAAGAAAAAATCAGAAACGATATATTCAAAAATGCCTGGTCAGAAGAGAAACAAGCCTTTACACAGGCTTACGGAACGGAAGACCTGGATGCCTCTGTTTTGCTGATGGAAGCATATGGCTTCATTGAAGGGAAAGATCCCAAATTCAAAAGCACTGTAAAAGCCATCCAGGAAGAGCTTGAGTACAAAGGACTGATGTACCGATATAAGAATAAAGATGATTTCGGACAACCCTCTTCTGCATTTACGATTTGTTCTTTCTGGCTGGTGAGAAGTCTTTACAAGATTGGAGAAAAGGATGAGGCCAAACGCAAGTTCGATGAACTGCTGAAATACTCCAATCACCTGGGGCTATTCAGTGAAGACCTGGACTTTGAAACCAAACGAATGCTCGGGAACTTCCCGCAAGCATACTCCCACCTGGCATTAATTGACACAGCCATGTTGCTGGCCGGTGGAGAAATATCCAGTGAGGAGAAGATTTTGGGGAATATTGGGTAAACAAAATACCTGATTTCCTGATTGATATAAAACAAACAGGGGCTGCCCAATACTTTTTGGGACAGCCTCTGGTTGTTTATATCATTTTCTTATTTCAATAGTCCGTTAAAAAGAATATAAACGCAAAGACACAATGACGCAAAGTTTTTATTATGAGAGAGTTATGCACTGCACTGTAATTTATGTAAACCATTGATTATTAATTACTTCTAATCCCGAAACTTCGGGATAACGGAGTATTGTTATTTCCACACAGACTTCAGTGATTTGAATTTCACATCAGCATAAAAAGAATTATTCTCCCCGGTTAATACCAACTCATTGTAGATTTCCTCAGGGAAAACCAGATTGGTCTGACTGGAAAGACCACCATTAACAAAAACCTCAACAGAACTCTGATCTACTATTATTTGAAGATTTAGAATCTCCTCATTAAAAACAACCGGGCTCTCAATTGATTTGCGAAAAGCACCTGAGAAGTCCGATGTTCCGGATTCTGTCCGGTCAAAAATTAACGCTCCCCTTTCCATATCATATCCAATCGTTACAAGTTCACCATTAGAGTTTTGCAACTTCAGAATATTTCCTGAATTTGAAAATCCGCTTATGGAAACAGATAACTCATAAGCATCCGTAGCATCCAAATCCAAACTGACATCATTCGTTACCTGACCGGCAAATAAGGCCACCTCTTTTTGCGATATCATATTAATCTCATCTACAATTTTAGAACCAACGATTAGATGCCCGTCCGGATGAGTGTAAAGAAAAAGTTCCCTGGGTAACGTCATAGCACCTCTGAATACAGAAGCAGGTGTTTGTCCGGCATACTCCCAATTGCTCATCCACCCCATAAAAATACTCCTGCCCTGAGGTTCATTGCTCCAGGTCACACCTGCATAATTGTCTTTCCCATAATCGAGCCACAAAGGGTAAGGAGCATTGTCAGGAATAAACTCATTCCCGTCAAAATCACCAACAAAGTATTGCGTGCCGGTTCCCCCGTTGGGTGCACCATTGGTACTGACAATCAGCACCCATTTTTCCTCACCATTATAGTCCATTGATATTAAATCGGGACATTCCCAAACACCATACGGCAAACCTTCATAATATTCAAAAGCATTCAGTCTGGTCCATTCCAGCAGATTGGCAGAACCATAAAACGTAATGGAATTATAGGTCGCCAAAGACATGATCCATTTTTCGGACTCTTCGTGCCAAAAGACTTTAGGGTCACGAAAATCATTAATTCCGGGATTGGGGATTACCGGATTTCCCTCATACTTTTTGAAGGATCGCCCGTTATCTGTACTATAAGCCAGTGATTGGGCCTGTTTGTCGCCGGCCGAAGTATAAATTGCAATCATGGCATTCTCCCCAAACCCGGCTGTGTTGTTCTTGTCAATAACAGCACTTCCCGAAAATATTGCTCCCAAATCGTCAGGAAATAAAGCAACGGATAAATGCTCCCAGTGGAATAAATCTTCACTAACGGCATGTCCCCAGCTCATGTTGCCCCAATCGGTCCCTAAAGGGTTGTGTTGATAAAAAAGATGATATTCACCATCAAGATAAACCATCCCGTTGGGATCATTGATCCAGTTTTTCTCTGCGGTAAAATGGATTTGAGGCCGATACTGTTCTTCATAATCGGCCTGTACCTCCTCGTTTTCATAATCTATTTCATCATTGTCACAAGAAAGTGTGACAAACCCGACAAGAAACAAATACAACAGGAACTTCACATTTTTTGATTTAAATTTCATAGTCTTAAACTTTATTTTGGGCTTAAGTTTATAGTCGTATGTATATTTTTAGAGATTGCTTCTCCCGATTTCGTGCCTCATCGGGATCGCAATGACGCTCTTTCACTTTTTATGGAAGAGGTAGGTTCCGTCATTGCGAGGGCTATGCCCGAAGCAATCTCTAATGAAAAAACGCTACTTTAAACTATAGCCTTTTTTCAAAAGACTCATCATAAAAACTCATTCTAATTTCGTCGAGCCAGATAATTGATTGCATTCTTGGTAAACTTTTGAATATTTCCGTGATGAGGATTTTCACCATCAGGATTAAGTTCACCCTGTTCATTCTGGTTGAATTCGAATCCACCTATTCCCTGATATATAGCTTTGCCACCATACTCTTCAGTTGGCAAAAACTCTACAACTCCAGCCATCCAGTAATCCCGAATTCCGCCCCACACACCAAGCCATTCGGCCTGCAGTTCCTCAGTAAACGCCTGATAAATTTCGGGGTTATCATTGGGGCCGATACCAAAATATCCGGGAATATTTTCTATCACATGATTATGGTCCTCTTTCCAACCAGGACCGATAACCGGGAACCACATATAACCATCATCATCGACATTCATAGAAATTCCGCTATAAACAGGATGATTGCTTACATTGTGAGCCCATCCGCCATTTTCTGCATCCAGGGTAACACCTATCCCCCAACTGTCAGGGTTATCAGAACCTTCGCCCGAACCAATAACCATTGGGAACTCACTGGAAATTCGTCCCAAATCCCATAAATAGCCACAGGCATGGGAGTTCAACAACAGACCGCCACCATCTTTATAAAAGCTATTCACTGCACTCAGAACCGAATTATCCAATGCAATCTCCGGCAATTCAGCACTCATATCATAGTACCACCAGAGCACACGATATTTTGACAAATCTGCCTCTCCGTTTTGAACTTCCTCAAAGCTTACAAATTCACCATTGTCATAATTAGAGAAAAACCACTCAGCGGCCGCTTTTTCGTCATCGTCTTCGATAGTAGCAACACTCGAATGTGCACTAAGAAATCCAATATAAAACAACTCGGTGACATTTATGATGTAATCGTTATAGACGTTACCATTTACCAATCTCACAGAAACAGGCTCCGAGAAATCCATTACACCCCCAATTTCAGGGCTCATTTCCACCCCTGCGGGTACATCAATCTCCACATTCAAGTTGGTTAAATCAGTACCATCCGGAACCTGAACATTAATTTCTCCATCAATTTCATTGATTTCACCTTCAACACCATTTACAGAAAAGCTCATTATTTGGGTATCTCCATCAAGCTCAAGGTTGCTGGCTGTCCATTCCTCCTGGCAGGAGCTAAAAAGCCCCCCTGCCAAAAGAAATATCATTACTGAAGCTATACTATTTCGTTTCATAACAAATATCTTTTTTTAATCACTGAATTACAGCACAATTAATAACTTGGGTTTTGGTCATAAAGTCCCTTACTAAAGTTTATTTGCTGAAGCGGAATGGGAAGGTATTCATCCTTATTTTTATCAAAATCCCCATTTTCATAATAGGTGATTCGTTGCGCCTCAGACTGATAATACTCGTTCAAAACGCTATCGGCAACACCCCAGCGCACCAGGTCGAAAAATCGGTAGCCTTCCATGGCAAACTCCAATCTTCGTTCCCAGCGTAAAGCTTTCCGTGCAAAATCATTGGTCCAGTCACAATTGACTCCGTCCTCATACAGAGCAGTTTGTAAGTTAGGAGCATACTCAATTTTTGGAGTACTCACCTGCGCTCTGGCTCTGATTTTATTTATCAACGGCAGCGCTTCATCTTCTCTGTTCAGTTCAATCAAAGCTTCGGCACGCATCAGCAACACATCAGCATAACGTATAATGATGCGGTTTTTCGAATTACCATAAAATGGGTCAATGTTTATGAATGCATCGCTCTCGGGATCGACATTCTCTTTCAATGAAGCATAAACTCCGTAAATCCCGGGATTTCTGTTCCAGCTCTCCTCATAAATCTGATTATCATTGTATTTAAAAGGATAACCGGGTATAGCTACAGTATGGTACAAACGCGGATCAACAGTATGGATTCCTTCATCATAAGGTTCATCGTTATAGGAATCAAAAGCAGGCAGTCCGTTCTGTGTTTTAAAAGCATTCACCAGGTTATGACTTGGTTTATGAAAATCACAGCAGCCAAGCCCCTGTGGTGTAGCCAGCACATCTGAGAAATTCAGACGCCCGTGAAATGTTCCGTCATCATGGGAAAATTGAATGGAGAAAATGGCCTCCGGGCCGTTCTCATACGAACCGTGAATAAAATTATTGGCAAAATCCGGCTCCAGGGTGTAGGGAGAGCCCATGACATACTCAGTAAGCTGAAGCACCTCATTCAACATTGCCTGGTCAACCCCTGTGACGTTGTGTTGTGCATCCTGCTGGTAAGCCTGATAAAGCAGCACACGCGCCAGATAGGAAGCAGCGGCATAACTGGTAACACGTCCAACCTCATCTTGTTGTTTCGGGGTGTTTTCGTAAGCAAAACGGAAATCATCGGCAATCCTTGACCAAGATTCATCATTGGACAGTGCAGTATTGGAGATGGTTTCATAATCTTCAGCAGGCACGGTTTCATCGATATAAGGCACATTTTTGAACAAGACCTTCAACAGAAAATAAAAATGTCCCCGGATAAAACGCAATTCTCCGGTGCGTTCTGCTTTTTGTTTATACTGCTCCTCTGTCACAGAGTTCAAAACCCTGAGCGCTGCATTGGTTCTGGAAATACCAACATAGAGATTGAACCACATACCATCAGTGGGTCCCGCATCCAGACGCATATTCTCAGAGATTTCGTAAAAGTGAAAATCATCAATATCGGCCTCATCGCGACCTCCTTTGTAAGCATCATCAGACCTCACACTGCCATAAGGCCATAAACTGAATGGCACATCATAATGGTCGTTGCCAAGCATGGAATAAGCGGCAATCACCAGTTTGTCAATCTCATCGGGCGAGGTTACCTGACTTTCGTCGAGTACTCCCTGTGGTGTTTGCTCCAGAAAGCTGTCCTTACAACCACTGAAAAGCACCACCAACACTGCTGCAAAATATATTATTGTTCTTTTCATCGTTCCTCTTTTTAAAATGTAGCATTAATACCAAAAGTGAATGAAATGGGTTTTGGATATCCAAATCCGGTGTTTTCAGGGTCAACACCTGTAAAGTCCTTGCTGGCTATTGTGAACAGATTTTGACCGGAAACATAAACCCTGAATCGTTGCATTCTGATTCTTGAAGAGATACTCTCCGGCAGCGTGTAGCCAAACTGGGCATTTCGCAGTTTCAGATACGACCCGTTTTCCACATAATAAGTGGAGAATCGTCCTTCGTTATTGATATTGGTTGACTGAAGCGCAGGAATATCCGAATCAGGATTGGCCGGACTCCAGGCATTCAATAAGCGGGTTCCCTTATTGGAGCCGGTTTCTCTTACACTCCAGAAATCGGTAAAGGTTTTCATCGCATGCACATTCAAATCCACATTGTGAACCCCTTCGGCAAAAAGACTCAAATCGAACTGACGATACTCCAGATTGATATTCAAACCATAAGTAAAATCAGGATGCGGGTCACCAATCCAGGCGCGGTCTTCCTCAGTAATGAAGCCATCTTCATTCAAATCTTTGTATCTGATGCGGCCCAAACCTTTACCATCCTGTACGGCATGATTGTCCACCTCATCCTGGGTTCTGAAGAGACCATCAGTAACATATCCAAACATTGACCCGATTGGACGTCCAAGGATATTTCCTCCCTGTTCTCCTGTGCTGTAGGCATTCCACACATATTCCGGGAGTTCAGTGATTTCATTTTTGTATGCAGAGATATTTCCACTGATGTCGTACGACAACCCGTTGCTCATTTCTCCACGATACCCCAGAGAAAAGTCTAATCCGGTATTCTTCATGGATGCCCCGTTAAAAGTCTGACTACCGCCTTCGCCAATTACAGCAATATAAGGAGGTGTAACAAGCATATCCTCAGTCTCTTTCTGATAAACCTCAATGGTTCCGTAAATGGTTTGTTTCAGGAAACCAAAATCCACACCTATATTACTCTGGGTCGTGGTTTCCCATTTCAAATCAGGATTCCCGATTTGCTCTCTTTTAAATCCTGAGGGCAACTGGCCGGTTCCTTTGCCTTCGATATCATAAGCAGTACCACGAATAATCACCCACGTAGGGTCAGCAATACCATAATCGGGAACAAAAGAGGTCAGCGTTCCATAATATCCGTCATAACTCTGATTTCCTGTCTGGCCCCAGCTGGCGCGTAACTTCAAATCAGAAACAAAATCAGCATTGTCCATAAAAGATTCCTGGCTGATTCTCCATCCTAAGGAAAAAGCAGGGAAAAAACCGAAGCGATTATTTTCTCCGAAACGTGAGGAACCATCATACCTTACTGTGGCTGATGCCATATATCGATTATCGTAGGTATAATCGGCCCGTCCAAAATATGAAAGAAGAGAATAACCAATTGAACCACCGGTAGTTCTGGCATCGCCGGTTCCGGTATTGGGCCACATAAAATCAGTGGTTTCCACATCAAATCCCTCCTTTGTGGCGTTAAAATCTATATTTTCTTCCCGGAACATTTCTGTACCGGCCAGAAAATCAACATTGTGGTTGCCGGTCTGAAGATTGTAAGTGGCTGTATTGGTCCAGGTCCATTTCAACCAGTGTCCCTGTTGCATATCAACCGCAGTCCGGTCGTTTTTAAGGAATCCTGCCTGATAACTTCTGGTGAAACTTCTTTTGTAGAAATTCCCGTAATCCAGTCCGAAGCTGGTTTTAATATTCAATCCTTCAACAGGTTCCAGGTTGGCATAACCATTTCCAAAAGTACGCCAGTAACGGTAACTGTTGTCTTTATTGGCGTCCAGCACCCTGAGTGGGTTATCACGGTCGTTCATACCTCCCGTAGGGCCACCCCATCCACCATCTTCAGTGTAAACAGGAATAACCGGCAAAGCCTGAATGGCCTGGTCTATTGCCGCTCCCGCATTGGCTTCCAGCTCCTGAGTCATATTCAGAGTGAAATTTTCACCAATGGTCAGTTTATCATCCCAAAGCTTATATTCGGAGTTCATCCGTGTGGAAACACGGCTGAAATTACTGTGCTTGATGATTCCTTCGTTGTCAAGGTAACCGACAGAGAAAAAATAGTTTCCTTTTTCTGTTCCATTGCTCACTGATAGGTTATAAGACTGCATAAGAGCAGGACGGGTGACTTCTGAAAACCAGTCTGTATCAGCAGGTCGCATGGTTTGAGCTGCATCCAGATAAGCCGGCAGTAAAATTTTATTAAGTTCGGGATTCCCGTTTCCATCGTAGCCCCAATCGTATTCATACCCCATATTATTGGTATTGGGTTCAGCGCCCCTGTTCACATAGGCCTGCCACATAGCCTGTCCGTATTGCTCTGTATTTAATACATCAATCTTGTTGTTGTAATAAGATGAGGAAAGGTATGCATCAAATTCAACAACCGTTTTACCTTCTTTGGCCTGTTTCGTGGTAATAACAATTACCCCATTGGCGGCACGTGAACCGTAAATACTGGCTGCCGACGCATCTTTCAGCACCTGAATACTCTCAATATCATTGGAGTTCAATTCATGCATACCTGCCTGAGTAGGAACACCGTCAATGATATAAAGCGGATTATTATCGGACCTCAGAGAGTTGATTCCGCGAATGTTGATGCTGGCATTTCCTTTTGGACTACCGTCTGAAGTAATGCGCACACCCGGAATCCGTCCCTGCAATGCTTTTATCGGGTTGCTTTCCGGACTTTTCATCATGTCATCCACTTCCACAACCGAAACGGCTCCGGTAATATCAGAGCGTCTCTGTGATGAGTAACCGGTCACTACAACCTGTTCCAAATCCACATATTCCTGTTCCAGGGTTACATTAATGGTTCGCTGCCCATTTACAGGAACCTGAACAGTCTTCATACCAATGAAACTAAATACGAGCGTTTCTTCTCCCGACACATTAATAGAATATTGTCCTTCCGCATCGGTTATAGTCCCCTCCGTTGTTCCTGCTTTCACAATGGTAACACCGGGCAAAGGATATCCCTCTGAATCGACGACTGTACCGGTAACCTCAATCCCCTGGCCCATAACCCCGGGGATAAACAGCCCCACAAAGGCCATTATGAGCAAACCCCTTTTCAAGGTTCTAAAATTTCGATTTTTCTTCATGATTTTGCTGTTTAAGTTGACTGTATAGATTTATTCCAATTCTCATAACATGAATGCTTTATTTACCAATACCGGACACCAGCTCTTCCGGAATCACCGGCATTGCACCTGCCCGGGTGCAAACAAACGCCGAGATTTCAATAGCAGAGCGATGAATCTCTTTTAAAGATTTATTTGCCAGTAACCCGATGGTCAGTGCAGCCGTGAACGAGTCTCCTGCTCCTATCGTATCTGAAACCTCTACTTTCGGAGTTTCCATTTCCGACATCTCCTCGCGGGTAATTAGGGCACTTCCGTTACTGCCTTTGGTCAAAGCAACCAAACGCAGATTATATTCCTCCAAAAACTGCCGGCAAACAGACACATCATCTCCTGACATATTGAACAGTTTTCTCAGCTCATCTAATTCTTCATCGTTAATTTTGAATACAGTAGCATGCTCCAGTGAGCTTTCGATAATCTGGCGACTATAAAAAGACTGTCTCAGATTGATATCAAAAACCTTAATACACTTCTCGGGAGCCATTTCTAAAGCGTGCTGAATGGTTTTGGAGGAAACTTCGGAGCGTTGTGCCAGGGAACCAAAACAAATGGCATCTGCCGACACAATGGCCTCTTTAGCCGCGTCGTTCAATACAATAAAATCCCATGCAACATTCTCATTTATCAAATAATCAGGAACTCCGTCCACTAACTTTACATCCACCGTTCCTGTTGGTTTATCAACACGGGAAATACCATTCGTCAGGTTTCGCTCCTGAATAATCTTTAATATTTCATCTCCCTCTTTATCATTTCCAACAGCACTGACTGCTGCCCCGCGCGCACCCAATTGTTGAGCGTGCCAGGCAAAATTGGCGGGAGCCCCGCCCAATTGTTTGCCTTCGGGTAAAAGATCCCACAGAATCTCTCCTATTCCGACTACAATTTTTTTCTCCATGACTTTTTATTTTGGGAAATACCCGTTGCCCTTAGGGATTGTGCCGAAATAACTTGCCGCTTTAAACTTGTTCTTTTGCTCTTTAACTTCCTTGAAAACCCATTAAATAGCTCGCTATTCGCAGTATTTTCAAGTCGGTAAAGAACAAAATAACTTCGTTAAATCTGTCAATATATTTCATTACAAACCCTTAGCCCGACAGGTAAGTGCTGCCTTTTTTGCGGGCAAACACCCGGTTTAACATGCTGACTTCAGACAACGGGTATTTTGGTTTTATTCTTCTCTCAATCCTAACTCTGACTCAATCTCTTCCAGTGATTTTCCTTTGGTCTCCGGTATTTTTGCCATAATAAATACAAAGGCTACGATGGTAAAGACCAGGAAGAATCCGAAGGCAGCGGCTCCGCCCAGACCGTTGAGCATCCAGGGGAAAAACTGCACCACGATGAAAGTACAAACCCAACTTACTGCGGTAGAAACCGACATGGCTATTCCACGAATCTTATTGGGATATATTTCCGAAGTAACCACCCACATTACGGGTGCCAGAGAAGCGGCAAAAAAGGCGATGTATCCAAGAATTGATATCAACACACCCAGACTGTCTGCTCGTCCGGTCATAAATGCAAAAACCAGGTAGAGAAGAGAAATGGTCATACCACCTGTGCCTATGAGCAACAGTTTTTTCCTGCCAATCCGGTCTATCAGCCAAACGGCAACCAGGGTAAACAGAAAGTTTACCACCCCAACCATAATGGCCTGCAAAAGAGCCATATCGCTCCCCACTCCGGTTTGATTAAAGATGGTGGGAGCATAAGCAATGATTGCATTGATACCGGTGATCTGCTGAAAGGCTGCCAGCATGATTCCCAGAAATACAACCTTGCCCAACTTACCTTTAAACAAGGATGAAAACTTCACTCCTTTTCCTGACTTCCTCTGGTCCTCTTCAATCCTTGTCAGAATAGAGTCATACTCTTTCTGAGCATTCGCCGTTCCGGCAACTTTTTTCAAAACACCCAGTGCTTCATCCTTGTAACCTTTTAAGATGAGCCACCGTGGACTTTCCGGAAATTTTATCAACATAGCGGCAAGAAACGGAATGGCAATAAACAAAGGACTTGCCAGCATCCATCGCCAACCTTCATCGAATCCTATCATGTAATAATCAAACACATAAGCACCTAATATCCCAATTACAACCCCCAACTGATTAAAGGTTCCCAAAGTTCCTCGGACTCTTGCGGGTGATATTTCGCTTATATAAGTGGGTACCATAACAGAAACTGCTCCCACACCGACTCCTCCGATTACTCTTGCCAGCGACAGCGCAATCATTGAGTTGGCCAACCCACTCCAAACGGCTGAAATACCAAATAAAACGGCGGTAATGACCAATACCATTTTGCGTCCGATTTTCTCGGACAACGAACCGGCAGTAAAAGCACCAATCATACACCCAATAATCAGAGCACTGACCACCAGGCCAATCTGAAACTCACTCAAAAGAAACTGCGACTTTATGGAAGAGACCGCACCGGAAATGGCAGCCATATTAATTCCAAAAATCAAACTCCCCATCACTGCTACAATGATGGCCCACAACAAATTTTTTTCAATCTTCATAGCTCTATATTTTTGCCAATTGAATTGGCCTTTATTTCCAAATAGATTTTAATCCCCGTACCTGCGATGACACCACTTTGGTTTGAGACGATTCAACCACTTCCACATTATTCAAAAGCTCCTGCGGAAATACCAGGTTGGTCATCTGCAATCGTCCTCCATTTACCAACAATTCACTGGAAGACTGGTCCACAACCATCTCTATCTCTGTAACCGGCCCGAAATCAAGAGGAGCAGTTACCAGGTCGGTAAAATTTTCATGAAATGCTGTTTGGCCCGAGTTGCTGCGGTCGAAAGTGAGTAAGCCTTTTTCCAAATCAAACAGGAAGATTGCCTTGTCTCCTTTTGTATTTTTCAATGCAATTTCAAAGAGTGAGCTTTCATTGGTCTCCACATTCATCTGATATTGGTAAGCCGGGAATTCTTCGGGATTCACAGTAAGTACATTACCTTTTTCCCATTCGGACGCAATTTTGTCCAATGTTTCCACAAATTCGGACTGCACAAAGAGATTGCCTGACGCATCTTCTTTCAATGTCAGTTTTCGGGGCAATGTATTTGAGCTACGCCACTTTTCGGTGGGCACAACATTGGCATACTGCCAGTTGCTCATCCAGCCGATAAACAGGCGACTTCCGTTTTCATCCGGCACATTAGACCAGGTTACCCCGGCATAATTGTCTTTTCCGTAGTCCAGCCACACTTCCTTTTCAGCAGGCCAGTCGGAAGTGAATTCTGTTCCATCAAAATCACCGATGTAATACTTTGTTCCTGACCCGCCATTAGGGGCACCCGGATTTAAACTCACCAGCAAAACCCATTTCTCTTTCCCATCAGGAGTCGTCATCGGAAAAAGATCAGGACATTCAACCACACCTCCATGGTCAACACCACTTCCAAAATCACTTTCAAAAGCCCAGGTTTTTAAATCGGTGGATGAATAAAAAGAGACCCGGTCTTTCACAGCCAGTGCCATAATCCACTCCTCTCTGTCTTTATGCCAGATTACCTTTGGGTCTCTAAAATCTCTTATTCCGGGATTATCCAATACCGGATTGCCTTCATATTTCTTCCAGGTTCTACCATTATCCAGACTATAAGCAATACCTTGAGTCTGATAATCGATATCACCATTGGCTTCTTTTTCATGGCTGTGATTGGTGTAAATGGCGACAAGCGGAATTTCTCCATCCTTTCCGAATCCGGAAGTATTGTTGACATCCGCAACTGCACTACCTGAAAATATGGTCCCCAATGAATCGGGATAGAGCGCAATTGGCAGATGCTCCCAATGAATCAAATCTTTACTGATTGCATGTCCCCAGTGCATGGGACCCCAAACAGTACTATCAGGATGATATTGATAGAATAAATGGTATTCACCCTCAAAATAAACCATACCATTGGGATCATTCATCCACTGATTTTCAGGACTAAAATGGACCTGAGGTCTCCAGGGCTCATTCATGTATTCTCCCGAACGATTAACATTTTCTTTTTTCACGCCTGTACACGATAACATCATCGGTACAATGAATAGTGAAATCAATAATTTCTTCATAACGTCTCTTTTTGTTAAACCTTTAAACCTGTCTTATCTTGCTTTTGCAAATTTTCGTTAACACAAACATAAAGATGTTACCAACAACCCACCTATCCCGGATGTTACCAACCCTATCAATTTTGTTTCCAACATCACCTTTAATCCCTTAACAATAACAGGTGTTACATGCATTGTAACATGAGTGATACCCATTTCAAAAAACAGTTCATCACCCCTAAATTCATTTCCTTTTTTCCACTGAATTAGTTTTAATTTTCCTTAATTTGCCAATATCAATCCAATCACTTTTATGAAAAATTACCTAATTCCCCTTTTTATATTAAGTGCAATACTTTTTTCTGTCCTTACCGGCTGCAACAAAGAGAAAAAAGAGACTTTTCACATCGGATTTTCCCAGTGTGCCAGTGACGTATGGCGAGAGACCATGAACAAAGAAATGGTCATGACAGCCGCATTATACCCTGATATTCAGCTAACCATCCTTAATGCAGAAGAAAACACCCGACGCCAGGAGCTTCAGATTCAGGAATTAATTAATAAGGACGTGGACTTGTTAATCATTTCGCCCAATGAATCGGGGCCCATCACTCCCATCGCCGAAGAAGCCTTTAATCAGGGAATCCCCACCATAATCATTGACCGGGAGATAAACTCAGAAAATTACACCGCCTTTGTAGGAGCCGACAATACCCAAATTGGCAAAGATGTAGCCTCCTACATTGCCAATATGAATAACGGAAGAGGAGCGATTTTTGAAATAAGAGGCATGGATGGTTCCAGTCCGGCCAAAGACCGTAACAGCGGTTTTATGGAAGTACTGAAGAAATATCCTGATTTAAAAATTAAAGAAAGTGTTGAAGGCAAATGGTTGCCTGAGATAGCTGCACAAAAAGCAGCAACGGCATTTAATGAGTATGATTTTGACATTGTTTTCGGGCACAACGATGTGATGGCACAAAGTGCAAGGAGAGTGGCAGATTCATTAAACATCAACAACCTCTTTGTGGTAGGTATAGATGCGCTTCCAAACCTGGGGATGGAACTGGTGGAACAAGGGGTATTACAAGCTTCTTTCATTTATCCTACCGGAGGGAAAAAAGCCATCGAAGTAGCCAGAGATATCCTGACAGGAAAAACGTTTCAGAAACAAAACATTCTGGGGACATCGGTCGTTGATAGTTCCAATGTAACAGTTTTGCGTCTTCAGATGGATCAGGTGATGGCTTTTCAGGATATTTTGAACCGCCAGACAAGCCGCATTAAAGAGCAGGAAATCCAGTTTAACGACCAGCGTTCCCTGCTCAATGTGGCATTAATCAGCCTTGCTCTATTGGTCGTTTTATCGCTTTGGCTTGCCTATTATTACACCATGATTCGCCGACGAAATGCCGAATTAGACCATAAAAACAAAGCCATTGAAAACCAAAAAGAACAACTTCAAAATCAAAACCACCAAATCAGGGAAATGAACAAAGAGGTTCAAAGGGCCACTCAGGCTAAACTGAGCTTCTTTACAAATATAAGCCACGAATTCAGAACGCCGTTGACACTCATTCAGGCACCGGTCAATGAGGTTCTCTCGTCTCAGGATATTGAAAAGATCCCGTCGGTGAAGAATAATCTATTGCTGGTCAGGCAAAACAGTGACCGCTTGCTAAGGCTGATTAATCAACTCATGGATTTCAGAAAAATGGATGCCGGTAAACTCAAATTAAATATCTCTAAAGTCAACCTTCATCAGCTTATCGAAGAAATATATAACGCATTCATTCCTTTGGCCCGTCAAAAAAACATTGATTTTTCATTTGACTGTCCTTCAACGAACAGAATCATCCACCTGGATGTCGATAAAATAGACAAAGTTCTTTTTAATATTCTTTCAAATGCCTTTAAATTCACGCCTCAAAACGGGCGTATCAGAATTAATGTTTCTCCTGTTGATGATACAAAAATAAAAATTGCTGTGGCCGACTCAGGGCCGGGAGTCCCTCACAAGAAAAAAGATAAAATTTTCAAACCATTTTATCAGCAGGACGAGCACCGTTCTGCCGGAACAGGAATCGGTCTTTCTTTATCAAAGGGGTTTATTGACCTCCATAAAGGAGAAATCCTTGTGGCAGACAATACCCCTACGGGAAGTATATTTACAGTTATCCTTCCTGATAACAAAGACCTGCAGGCGACCAATAATTTAAAAACAGCACCGGACATTTTTGCTCAACCGGTTATCGATGAAGTCAAGAAAGACACAAATTCTGATGATTTCTTCCCAGATACCATTCAGCCCAAACCAACTTTACTCATTGTGGAAGATGATGAACAACTCAAATCCTATCTTCTACAATTATTGTCCTCCGACTATTCCATTGAAACAGCATCCAACGGGAAGGCCGCACTTTCTTTACTTGAAAAAAATCAGGCAGACCTGGTACTGACCGACCTCATGATGCCTGAAATGGACGGTACCGAACTGACCGGCCACCTCAAGAACAATATTGAAACTAGTCACATTCCTGTCGTCATGCTTACAGCCAAGGCCGGCATGGAGCAAAAAACTGAGGGCATTGAAACCGGGGCCGATGCCTATATAGAAAAGCCTTTTGACCCCAAATACCTCAAAGTCCGAATAAAAAAACTTATTGAACTGCGTAAGACGCTTCGCAGCCATTATCAAAAAAACATTGGTAATTTCTATTCCGATGGAACAGACTTCAACACCCCATCTATTGATCAGAAGTTTCTCTCCAGATTACATTCAACCCTGGAAGAATGGTACACAGACCCGGATTTCTCCGTGGAAAAAATGAGTGAAATCGTTGGACTTTCAAGGATCCACCTTTATCGAAAAATGAAAGCATTGACCAACTACACCCCATCAGAATACATCAACAAATTCAGGCTTCATAAAGGAATGCAAAGACTCAGGAATGAGAAAGGAAACATCTCAGGAATAGCTTTAGACGTGGGGTTTACCTCACCCGCCTATTTCACCAAAAAATTCAGGGAGGAATTTGGCAAGACCCCATCAGAGGCAATTGAAGAATGAAAAGAGTTAATAAACCGTTCTGATTACTTTAAAGAAGTTCCGTTTTCCGGTAAAGCAGATACCTAACCCTTCCAACCACCTGTTTTACAACAAAATAACCTTCCTATTTAACCCTAAAATAACTAATCTCTTCAAGCATTTGAGCAGCCAGAGAAGAGAGTTCACTACTTCCTGATGAAACCTGTTCACTGATGGCTGCACTTTGTTGAGTGATACGGTTCAATTCCATAAGAGCGCTGTTTACCTGGTCGGCTCCAACAGACATCTCACGACTGGCCGCCGTAATTTCTTCCATCGCCTCAAGGTTACCGCGCAAATCGGGTTCTAAAGCAGATAGCCGAGATTCGGTCTCTTCTGACATATTTGTACTCTTCTCAACAAGTGCAGTGATGATGTCAGCATCAGCACGACTTCTCTCAGCCAGCTTACGGATTTCGGCTGCCACCACAGAAAAGCCCTTTCCGTGTTCGCCTGCCCTGGCTGCTTCAACGGCAGCATTAAGGGCCAGAATATTGGTCTGACGGGCAATATCACTGATAGCATCTATCCGATCGGATACTTCCTGCATCAATTTGCGTGTTTCCATTGACATTTTAACACCTTCAAGAATTTCACCGGTCATTTTTTTGGCATTCTCACGAGCTTTTAAAGAATTGTCAGAGTTCTGCTGAATATTCCCAACCATCTCCTCCATACTGGAGCTAACCTCTTCTGATGCGGAGGCCTGCACATTAGCACCTTCAGACATCTCCACAGAGGCCTTATTCATCTCGTTTCCGGCATTATTTATCTTTCTTGCCCGCTCTTCAATGCCCTGCACAACTATTCTCAGACGATTTACCATGCTGTTCAATGAGGCCCCCAACATACCGATTTCATCTTTCCGGTCTTCATGACTTTGTATGGTCAGGTCTCCCTTCTCCATTTCAGTGGCAAAAGAAACAGCCCTGCGAAATCCAAAAGAGATATCACGCGATTGATAAAAAAGAAAGACAAGAATAATGGCTAAAATGGTAAATACAGAACCACCCACCGTAAACACAAGTTCTCCCACACGTCCCTCTATATAATCCCGATTAAGTCGATAGGTCAAATAACCATTCATTTCAGGAAGATAGATATAACCAGACCATTCATCGGGAGAAGTTAATTCCCGGGTGGTTCCTGTTTGAGCCTGATAATGCATCAGTTGATCCATTAAAGTGTTCCATCCCGAAGAATCCTGGGGAGCAATCAAAAATTCCTTTTTTTCATTGAAATACCCCAATTCCTCCTGCTCGGTTTTCAGATTGGCGACCAGATTTTCAATACCGCTAAAGTCTGATTCGGGGACACCAACAAAAAGCATCCCCTGAAGTTTTCCATCAACAATCAATGGCTGATAAACAGACAAATATGCTCGATCTACAACAAACGCTGATCCGTGATATGTTTCTCCCCTTTCAATAGTTCGAACCACTTCCGATTCATTGGGTATAAAAGTTCCTGTTGCACGCACTCCATTCTCATCAAACACACTGGTTGCAACACGCAGATAGCCCTGATCAAATTTCTGAAAAACAGTAACTGTCCCTCCACTTATCTCACTTAAATAATCAGCATACCCTGAATTGTTTTGCAATTGATCTCCCCCTACATACCAGGAAGGTAATTCAACAGACATTACATTTCCGGAAACCTGATTTTCTGCATCAAAATAAACCTGTTCATCTTCAGCAATTGAAACAGGATTACTTTCAAAAAGATACCGTACTACTTTAATAGATTGCTGCAGTTCTTCCTCAACATTCTCCCGATGAGAAACAACCATTTCTTCCATAAAAAGCAACCTGTCTGAAGCAGTTACTACTGCACTCTCTTTTATAGTGTTCCCCAATGAAAAATAAGAGTAAACAGCCAAAATGGTCATAAAAAAAGCAATAATACCACCAAGAATAAAATTGAGCCGGGTAGAAATCTTAAGGTCTTTGCTTCGAATGTGAAAATTAGAAAGAAAACGTGCCATGTTCAAAAATCGTCTTTGTAAACTAAACTATATCAACACCTTACAACGACACAAAACAAAGAAAGATTCACAAAAAAGGACAAGAAAATTTAAAAAGAAGGAAATATTTAGAGCCTGTCTAGAAACTAAGCAAAATCTGTTTTTAGAGCTGTTTCTGATCAGAAAGTGCCAATTGCAAGGCTTGCGAAGCCGCAAAAAACGGAGTTTACTAATCGTAAATGAGTATTTGGGCGGCAAGCGTAACGACGCAAGTGGTACTTTATGGACCGAAAATTAGAGAAAGTTTACTTCATTTCAGCAACCAGTTGACGTAAAAAATCCCGTTCATAATAGTCCTCATCCACTACCTCCCCATTCCAAATAAGAACATCCAGGTCAATTTCCCGGGGACCAAATTTTGCACGGGAACGGTCGCGTCCCATTTCATCCTCCATTTTTTTAAGTAGAGACACCAATTCTTCTATGGAGAGAGCCGTTTCTATCAGAGCCACAGCATTCAGGAAATCGGGTTGGTCAGTAATTCCAATGGGAGAAGTAACAATCGGCCCGGATAGTTTTATTAATTGAAAATGTTTGTGAAGCCTGCCAAAAGCATTTTCAATATTTTGTCGGGCATCAATGTTCGACCCCAATGCTATGATGGCTTCATTACTCACAATTCCGATTTGTTTTTGGTAAGACTGAAAGAAACACTTTTTGCAAATCGCAAAGCATGAGGTTTGTCCACTTCAACAGAAACTTCTTCCACACGAGAAATATCCAATATTAAGTGAGCCACTTCATTGGCCACTTTTTCCAGCAGATTGAATTTTCTGTTTTCAACCAGGTCGATTATTCTTTTGCAGATATCCCGGTAGTTTAGTGCGGCTTCGGGATTATCGTTGATTTCCTCACCGTTGATCTGGTATTGAATAGAAATATTCAACAACAAATCTTGCTTTTTTCCCAATTCATGCGGATTAAATCCAACTTCGGTACGCAACAAAAGGTCTTTAATAAAAATGGTAGCCATAATATTACAAAAGGTGAGATCCACTGTCACAGAAGATTATTTGTCCGGTAACAGAAGGATTATTTAACAAAAAAGAGACTGAAAATGCGATATCCTCCACAGCAACCTGCTTTTTAAGAGGGGTTTTTTCCACAACATCCTTCAGGTAATCATTCCCTTTACGTGGAGGTGGCAAAACGGGTCCCGGTGCAACCCCGTTTATCCGGATATCCGGAGCAAAGTCAAGAGCTCCCATATGAGTCAGTTCAGCAAGCGCTTTCTTCGCCAGCAGATAGGCGGCATGTCCTCCTTCATTTTTCACAATTTTAGTATCCAGCATATTAACCACAGCCCCTTTCCCAAAAGTATTGGCAAAGGCCTGAATCAAAAAAAAGGGAGCATCAAAATTTATTGCCATCTCCTTCTTCATAAAAGAGGGAGAAGTCTCAACTATCTTTCCGGAATTAAAAGTACTGGCATTATTTATCAAAGCATCAATGCCTTGAATACTATCAGGCAAACGATTGAATAAGCTCAGCACGGCATCAATATTGGATAAATCGCATTGCAAAAGGGGAAATTCCCTGTCAGAAAAAGAGTCCTGAAGTTCCCTGGAAAGTTTCTCAGCATCATCGCGGCTGTGATTGTAATGGATCACAACCTCCCATCCTTCCTCAGCAAGCCTTCTGGCAATTGCAGCACCAACACGACGAGCACCTCCTGTAATTAAAACGGTTCGACTCATAGTCTCCTTTTTATTCTGCTAACCTGGTATCATTGATAAATTAAATCCACTATCTTCTCCAACTCCACACGATCTGTCTCATCAAAGGTGTTTAGTTCTCTGCTGTCCACATCGAGCACAGCCGTCACTTTTCCGGATTTATCGCGAACAGGTACAACAATCTCGGATTTACTCAGTGAAGAACAGGCTATATGCCCGGGAAACTCTTCTACATCACCAACCACCACACTTTTTCCTGTATTAATTCCGGCCCAGCACACACCGGTGTCCTTCTTCAATTTCAGACACGCCACCGGTCCCTGGTAAGGCCCCACAATCAAATTATCTTCTTCATCAAGAAAATAAAAACCTGTCCAGAAATAATCGGGAATTTTGTGATGAAGCAATGCAGCAATGGTACTCATCCTGGACCAGGGGCTTTCTGTCGCTTGTATCAATTCTTCAACTTGCCTGAAAATTCTTTGGTATCTTCCTGATTTGTTTTTGTTTGCCATTGGTATTTTTCTAATTAAAATTCTTCTTAAAGCATTTGAAAAGATTTTAAATTCCATCTCCTACATAACACCCTGTACTCAATAGTGTAAATATAAAAATTATCCTCAAAAGTCAAAGGGGACAAAATATAAAACTGGTTACCATTCTTTCTTTAAACATATCCTTAATTGATAAGAATACATTTCTGCCTATTGATTATCTTTAAGTTTCATCGTAATTTGGGACAAATCAACACACTATAGTTTGTTCAAAAAGATCAGATATAAATTCATGCCAGAGAGTCCCATTCCATTCTAAAAACCAAATTTTGAACCAATGAGATACCTTACGTTTCTACTAATTTCAACAATATTTTCCGTTGCCGCCTGTACTTCCGACCAGACAGAGGAACCGGCTATTCAGGGTAGTCCGAAAGAGGAGATTAATGATGAACAAGCTTCCGGAGAAAAGGAGGACGAAGATCCGGAAGAAAATGAAGATGAAACTGTTTGGGAAAATGATGAAAAGAGCTCATCTGTACCAACCTATATCGCAGACCACACAATAGCCACTGAAGAGGTATTAAGAGGCATTCCCGTACAATACATAGATTATGCGAGAGAAAACTTTCATATTGCCTACCAACACACATCGCACGGAACACATGTTTCCCGGGGTGTTTTTGGACTACCGGATTATAAGGAAGGCGATGATCAACGGTTCGGAGTTTCTTTAAACAAACAGGAAGCAGGAAAACTGACCTTTTACGATTATGCACTTCAAACTTATGCCGCAGATGGAGAAACTGCCACAGACCTGAGTGCTGATGAGACAGGATTCATCCAGGCAACACGTAATTTTCTGGAGGATCCGGACAATGCCCATGTAAATGTGATTATGTGGTCGTGGTGCGACATTGCAGGACACGATGTTTCGGGAAATTACCTTCCGGGAATGACTTCACTCATTTCAGAGTATGGTGAAGGAGGTTCAAAAATAGGCACAGCAGAAGGCCAGCGCCAGAACGCTGTATTTTTCATCTTCATGACCGGTCATGCCAACGCCAACAACAACATAGGAGACGGCAAGCCGGCCAATCAGGCAGAATTAATCAATAATTATTGTCTGGAAAACGAGCAATATTGCCTTGACTACTACAGCATCGACAGCCACGACATGGAAGGTAATTATTGGGAAGATGCCAGCGATGACGGCTATTCCACTCGTTACGATGGAAACTTCTACAAAGATTGGCAGAATAGCCACTCGGTGGGAGCCGGTTACTGGGAAAACAAAGAAGCTCCTGATGGAGATGTGATGTATGGAGCTCACAACACCCAGCACATCACGGCCAACCGAAAAGCCATCGCTTTCTGGTGGATTCTTGCCCGACTGGCAGGATGGGACGGTACACCGGGATACTATACCGGAATCGATATGTAGTTTTTGTCCATAAAGTACCATTTACTGCGTTACGCTTGCCCTAAAATTCCTCATTTACTCAAATAAACTGCGCATTTTCGGGCTTCGCAACCCTTGTAACTGACACTTTCTTGACAAACACATAACCATAAACAAATTATTCTTAGTTTATAGACGGGCACTAACCTGCATTATTCACAAATAATCTATTCCGATGTCCAACTACCTGCAAAATCCAACCGTCCTCAATAAAATGGATTTGAAAATAATCCATTATTTCCTGCATCCATTTTATCTGCGGTTGATTGTATTTCTTGATATTTGAACATCTCATAACAAAAACTCATGAATAAAGCAGGCTGAGTAGTATCAGCTAGAAAACCCCTGTTTTTCTATGTATGTTATTACATAAGTAATTATTAAAATCTTAATAATTGATCACATAGAGCGATGTTAGATTGCCTCAATATCAAGTACTTGATAAAAAAAGCGTCAAGTGCAGGAAGGTAGGTGATGACTGAAAAAACAGGACTTTAACTTTCGTAAATGACTGTATTGAAGGCAAGTTCAATGCAGCAAATGGTTTTTTCTTGCAAGCACTATGTAGTGTTTGTATATAAAATCCAACATCTGCGTTGTTGCTTAAAATATAAATCCTCAAATACATTAGTATTCTGCGGTTTATATTTTTCACACGCCTTGAATTTGAGCTTTCTATCTCAAACACGTAAAAAACGCTTAGTTTATGGATAGTCTCTATGTGGGAATAAAAAACAACCGACCACTGCCTTAACAGTTGGCCGGTTGTCCACTCATCCACTAAACCCAAAACCCTTCTATCATTCCGGTACTCGTTTGCTTATTTGGGCTTCCAAAAAATATTATACGGCGTAGCTTCCTTCACGGTCCCTCAGCATCTCCTGCAACTTCTTACGTGTAAAGAAGATGCGGCTTTTCACTGTTCCAATGGGAAGTTCAAGTTGTTCGGCAATCTCTTTATACTTGTACCCATCAGTATGCATTCTAAAAGGAATCCTGAAATCATCATCCAATTGCTCAATGTATTGATTCATCTCAGTTACTGAATGAACCATTTCAGGAGTTTCGGAAGCATAATTCTTTTTAAAAGCATGTTTAAACGCATCATCCGAACCATCAAAAGTGTTTCTGGTTTTCTGGTTGCGACGATAGTTATTAATAAAGGTGTTTTTCATAATGGTAAACACCCATGCTTTAAAATTGGTATTGGCCACAAACTGATTGCGATATGTGAGCGCTTTCAGGATAGTTTCCTGCAACAAATCATGCGCATCATCGTCATTTGAGGTTAAACTAAGGGCAAAATACAGGAGTTTATCCTGAAGCCCCAAGAGTCTGTTATTAAACTGAATTGATGTCATGGTGTATGGTTTTTGATTAACTTTCTGTCTAACAAATATAGTCAATAAATAAACGGTTGCAAATAAAATGCAAAGAGAATTTTTTCCTTATTTGTACTTTTTCTAAATAACAAATTTGTTATTTATTTGATATTCTGATGTTTTCATTTTTTGAAAACAAGAAATTCTAAATTACAAAAAACAAGAAAAAAAGTCAAGGCCTTAAAAAGTTAAACAACAAAATTGCCAAAAACATTAACACTCCACAACATTATTTAGAATGATTATAGCTTTTTAGGAGGGTCAAAATCACGATGTTCCAACGGGCTTTCTTCTACAACACCTGCTTTTTTCTTCCGGGAAGAAAACCAACTATCCAATGCAGATTTCACCCACGTGCCCTTGATAAGAGTGTAAGAAACAGCCAAAGAGAGGAGCATCACTGCAACACCATAAAGTTCCTGTACCTCATACTCTGAAAAGTCCCAGATAATAACTTTTCTTGCAAGAGCAATCATTGCAACCAGGAGAACAACTTCCACATGAATTTTCTCCTCCTCAAGAAAGGCTTTTACCGTATCGAGCAGTTCAATACCAATAAGAATAATGAGAAAGAGTCCAAAAAGGGACTGTAACCTCTGGGCATTAAAAAAAGTCTCGGGACCTGTAATGGCTCCAAGCACAACATTCATGATAATATTTACTGTACTCACCAGAAGAATAAGTGACATTACGATCAAAAGAAGAAATATGATTCCTCGCTGAAGTATTTTTACATATTTGAGCATATTTTTTTATTTAATTAGTGCCCGTCTATAAAGTCGGGAAAGTTTGTAAAAAGTCATGTGTCTGGTCAGAAAGTGCCAGTTGCAAGGCTTGCGAAGCCGCCAAAAACGGAGTTTACTTAGGTAAATGAGTATTTTGGCGGCAAGCGTAACGACGCAAATGGTACTTTATGGACAGACACTAATTAATTTCATCTCCCAAAAGATAGACATTTATGGCGAAATCATTCACATATCGCGGGAAAAACTGTATTTTAGCTTCCTTACAAAGGGCAAACAGATAAAACACCACCCTCTGTCACAACACAATTTCAAATTTCATTATTTAGTGTAACATGCAACCATTCCGGACACCTGAAGCAAATCTGATATTTGAAACAGCCTCCATTCACAATATAGGGAAACAAGAAATTACTTTAAGCCAGAAAACCGCCGGTGATGCATTTTCATTTGCTGCTAAAAACGGGTTGGTTCCATGGATTTTTTATCAAATAAACAACCATAACAACAAAGGGGTTCATTGGCCTCAGGGCATAAAGCAGTCCATGCGAATGCAATATCTTCAGACACTGGTAATGAACCAGCAAAAATGGAAGGTATTCAGAGAGATTAAAGAGTTGGCCAAAACCCAAAACATTCCCGTGATACCGTTAAAAGGGACTGCATTGGCTTTCAGCCTTTATCCGGAGGAGGCTTTACGTCCCATGGGCGACCTGGACATTCTTGTCCCGCCAGATAAGGTTCATGCACTTCGGGATCTGTTGTTAAGCAAAGGCGCCCTTCCCCTGCATGTCCCGATTTCCAGGATGCATGACCAAGTACATGCACACATTTCAGCGCTCAGCTGGCAGAATATCATGATAGAACCTCACCAAAGGCTTTTTGCCTTGGGAAGCACAATGAACCTTAAGAACACTGACTTGTTCAAACACATCCAACCCATTCCGGCCTACCCCGAGGTTGACATTTTTGAAGACCGGATGCAGGCTTACCACCTTGCCACGCATGCCTTCAAAGGCTACAAAATGGGGGGAATGCGACTGGGTTGGTTGCTTGACATTGCCCTTATTCTGGAGAAAAACAAAAAAAACAACGACTTCATCCCCTCAGTTCTTGCCCTGAATCCTGAAGCAAGGAAGGAGATTCTGGCTCCCATCCAATGGGCCTCACTTTTGTTAAACGAAACACCAGCCACCGAACCGGAAATACCGTTTCCAGATGAAATTCTCTTTCACAAAGAACAGAATGCCTCAAAAAAACATAAAATAATGGTGGCTAATGAAATAATGGGACTTCCAGGCCTGTCTAACAAAATAAGGATGCTCCGGGGAGAATTTTTTCCACAAAAAGCTTACATGGATCACAAATACGGGAAACACAGAGGCTTAGCTCTCATTCTGCTTTACCTGAAAAGGATTGCCGGTTTCAGGTTGCCAAGAAATCAATAATCTTCGTTACCCCTTTCTGAAGGTTTTCGGTGGCAAGTTTGAGATTTTGATCAAACTCCTCATGTGTAGGAATTCCGGAATCCATCAAATCCGTAACCGCCTTTACACAAAACAGGGGCACCTGGTGAAGCCGTGCCACCCAGGCCACCGCAGCAGCCTCCATTTCTTTTATTTCACCTCCTATTTTCCGAATATTCTCCTCATCATGCTCAGGCATATCCAATGAGTTTCCTGTGGTTACAACGCCCATTTTGAACCCAAGAGACGTCAGGTCTGAAACATCCAAAACCGGAAAATAACCAATACTTTGCTTATCCCATCCGGCAATGGGAACTCTCCTGTCGTGAAAAACCACATGATCGCGACTTAAAAAAACATCTCCGATTTTGGCTCCATTCTCACCAAAGGCTCCGGCGGTACCGGCATTTACAATCAGTTGCGGATCAAACTTATCTATTGCAAACTGCGTGGCCAGAGTAGCAGCCTGCGTTCCGATAAGGTCAAGACCGGTTTCAGGATCTTTTCCGTTAATAACCAGCGACAACTGAATATTTCTGTATTCTCCAGTCCATGCGCGCATAGGCAGCCCCTGACAAAAAGAGGAATCCTCCACAAGCTGCAAAGCATCAATAAGAGGTTGCGCTTCTGCACGCATTGCAATTACAAAGCAAATATTGGTATAGTTCTTCATTTCAATTTTTTATTAATCAAAATCAATAGTTAACTGTAACGGTCCGCTATCCTCACGAGGAGGAAAATTAGACACGGAAATCCCGAGCAACCTGACGGGTTTTTCAGGATTGGCCAAATTTAACAAATCCTTCACAACCGATACCAATTGTCCGGGATTCACAAAGGGTTCAGAGGAGGAATGGGATCTGGTAATCTGATCAAAATCATTGTATTTCACCTTCAGCGTAACTGTTTTGCCAAAGGCTCCGTGTTTTTTTATGCGCTCCCAGAGCCCTTTCTCCAGTTTTTCCAGCTGAGTAAGCATCTCATCACGCGTAGCAATATCCTCATGAAAAGTATTCTCAATCCCCACTGATTTTCTTTCTCTGTGAGGTCGTACGGGCCTTTCGTCGATCCCGTTGGCTATTTGATGAAAAAAGATTCCGGCCTTTCCAAAATTACGAATAAGCATTTGCAGGTCTGCATTCCGAAGGTCTTCTCCTTTAAACAACCCGAGATCATGCATTTTCTGAGCAGTGCGGGGACCTACACCAAAAAAATCATCCACCGCAAGCCGCCCGATAAAATCCATCACTTCATCAGGCTTGATCACAAATAATCCGTTAGGCTTATCCTCATCAGAAGCAATCTTGGCTAAAAATTTATTGATGCTGATTCCGGCTGAGGCAGTAAGCCCTGTTTTCTCCCGAATTCTCTCTTTTATCTCCCTGGCAATAAGCGTGGCCGATGGAATCCCTTTTTTGTTGGAAGTAACATCCAAAAATGCTTCATCGATGGAGAGCGGCTCCACTAAATCGGTATAATCCCGAAAAATGTCCATGATTTTGGCAGAATCGGCCTTGTAAACATCAAACCGGGCTTTTACAAAAATCAAACCCGGACATTTGCGTGCAGCAATTTTGGATGGCATGGCGGAATGGACCCCAAATACCCGTGCCTCATAACTTGCAGCAGCCACTACCCCGCGATCACTGCTCCCTCCAACAGCCACAGGTTTCCCTCTGAGTCCGGGGTTATCGCGCTGCTCAATAGACGCAAAAAAAGCGTCCATATCTATATGAATAATTTTCCGAATCACGGTGCAAGTTTAATAAATATCCGGAAGAGAAACATCCCAGGTTAAACTACAAACGGAAAAGCTTCCTATCTTTGGAATTGAAAAAAGCAGATAAAAAGAAATATGCATCCACAAAATACCCCAAAAGTAGAATTAAGAACCAGTGAAGACGGGTCAACCACTCTTTACCGGCCCGACCTTGATGAACACTATCATTCCATCCACGGGGCCATCCAGGAGTCTATGCACGTTTTTATCCGTGCAGGACTTTTGTCTCATCAGGCAACCGCTCTAAACATCCTGGAAGTAGGTTTCGGGACAGGCCTCAACGCCTTGCTGACAATCCTCCACCAGGCAAAAAAGAAGGTCTTTTACCATACCATCGAACGATATCCTCTGGAGGCAACCATTGTTCAGTCGATAAACTATCCTGAAATATTGGATGTACCAACATCGACTGAATATTTTAAGCAATTGCATGAGGCACCCTGGAATAAAGATTGTGAAATAACACCTGCTTTTACGATTCATAAAGAAGCTTCGGATCTGGCACTGTTTACTCCACAGAAACTCTACAATCTCGTCTATTTTGATGCCTTCGGACCCGACAAACAACCGGAACTGTGGACCCCGGAAATATTTAAAAAAATATCAGAAAGCATGTGTGAAGGTGGAGTTCTGGTAACATACAGCTGCAAAGGGACCGTAAAACGGGCTCTATCGGCGGCAGGGATGAAAATAGAAAAAATTCCGGGACCGCCGGGAAAACGAGAAATGCTGAGAGCAACGAAAATATAACCTCCATAATGAAATCGCAAGATTTTTACTAAATTTCGCAACCGAAAAATTAACCCGCATTATTAATAAAACTGCGATGCCTTAAAATAAAAAGTGTCCAACCGGACGTGTGGGTATTGGCTTAAGTTTTTGATTCCGGAGACATCTCATGATGCACCCGACAGGAAGATCAATAATGCAGGTAAATACAGTAAAAAAATTAACCATAAAAAACAAGTTCTAAATTATGAAAGGAAAACAACTGATCCCCGGCCTTATCGCCGTAATTCTTGTATTCTCTGCCTGCAACAAGGTGCCCAACACCGGTAAAGCAAACATGGAAACACAACTCGATAGTTTAAGCTATGCCCTGGGTTTTTATGAAGCATCAGAGTGGAAAAAGAAATTTGAGCAAACGCCATTTGACACCATCGACTACAAAAAAGTAGCACTGGCATTCAAAAACTCCGAACTCGTGGAGAGCTACCTCAACTTCAGAAAAGGTCAGTTCGACACCATCGACATTGATATGTTCAAAAAAGGCTTTTTCAATGAAATTGCCTACGATAAATCCTACTATACTGAAATCACGGCCGACATTTATATCCGGAAGATTTTTCAACAGGTAAAAGACAAAAACGACAGTCTCAGGCAGATTGAAGCCCAGAAAAACCTGGAAAAAGGAGAAGCTTTTCTGGAAGAAAATGCCAAAAAAGAGAATGTAATTGTGTTGGAAAGCGGACTTCAGTATAAAGTTATTGAAGAAGGTGACGGGAAAAGTCCCTCCATTAATGACCGTGTTAAATGCCTTTACCACGGGACACTGATTGATGGCACCGTGTTTGACAGCACTGTTGAAAGAGGTGACACTGCACAATTTGGAGTAAACCAGGTTATCAAAGGATGGCAGGAAGCCCTACCTATGATGAAAGAAGGTGGAAAATGGCAACTGTTTGTTCCGGCAGATCTCGCATACGGAAATACTGAAAGAGGTGAATTCATTAAAGCCAATGAAACCCTCATTTTCGACATTGAATTAATCGAAGTAATCGAAAGAAAACAGAATACTAATAAAAGACGATAACATAGAATAATAAACCAACATCGAAGGCAGACAGGCTCTTCTGAAAATTGGTTTGACTATAAATTCCAAGAAGAGACGTTTTTTTTAAAGCGTCTCTTCTTTTTTTCGATGGTGTCCGGCAAAGAATTGAGATTGCTTAACTAGTTTCTGTCCATAAAGTACCACTTGCATTGTTACGCTTGCCGCCAAAATAATCATTTACGATTAGTAAACTCCGTTTTTTGCGGCTTCGCAAGCCTGGCAATTGGCACTTTCTGACCAGAAACAGCCCTAAAAACAGAATTTGCTTAGTTTATAGACGGACACTAACTAAGTTCACTATGGCGGGTCTTTATGGCCAAGCACCTGACCAGAAACACTTAAACGGAACGCAAGCGTTTCAAAAAAAAGAGTGAAACCGTCATTGAGACAGCCCCACTCCTTTCACACACAACTAATAAAACCTATATAAAAACAGGTGCAATATAAACAAACTTCTTAATTCTTTGAAAAAATAGTATCAAATTTTGTCTCAAAAGGAACAATAAATTTGACAATATTCTGCTCCCTTTCCGGGACTTCAATTAGTGCACGGCTATTTTGGCCGCTGCTGCGGTAAGCTGCTGTTGAAAATACTCCATGGTTTTAAAGCCTTCATCCTGATACTCCCAGCCACCGAAAAAGTAGTATTCAGCTGACGAGTCGCTTTCAAAATCTATGGCCACCATGTGTGTTTCCACAATTCCATCTCCCTCATCCGGAGCCTTCCAGGTTTCGACAAAGTCGGTGTCGGGAACCAATATTCCCATTCCCAGCATTTCACCGAGATATGCCTGATTTCCATGGGATGCTACAATTTGCATTCCATGCTCTTCCATTTCAAAAGCCTCTTTCTGCTCCATGTTAACGATGCCGGTTACCAGTTCTTCGTCACCCTGTAGGTTATTCACCCGAACTTTGCTTTTGTAAAAATGATCTCCGGCATTAATAGAAATCACATGCTCCACATCATAAGTCCTTTCTGCTACCGGAACCCCAAAATAGTTTAGCTTAAGAATGGCACGCACAGGGCCTTCCGTCACAAACTCATAGGTTCCTTTCTCACACCGGCCCACACGGAATGTCTCTTCACCAATCCGGATTGCAACAGCACCTGCCCCCAAAGAATTTCCTACCTTGAGAATATCCATTCCCCAGTCGTCCAGTTCATGATAATTTTGCCCTTTGATACCTGCTGAATCAAGAGCCATTTCAGTTGTGGCTTTACCAAAAATATCAATCCCGTTACGGGCATCATAGTAATTTCGGAAGCCAACAAGGTCGTTCTCCCAGGCAGGGCCTTCCATTTGAAAAATCCCTGAAATGGTCGGGCTATCGGTGGACTTCAATCGTTCCTCGCCGGACACCTCTGCATAGGGTTCATCCACATATCCAAACCGCACATTGGTTCTTTTCGGGAAATCAGGCAATTCACTTTTATCAACTGCATTAAAATAAACCGTTTGTGGAACCCCTGCTTCCAAATTGATCAAAAAAGCCAGTTCATCCCAGCGGCCATCTTTGTCCAGATCATCACACTGAGCAGAAAGACTAAGGCCTTCAGAATTTACAACTTCAATATATTTATTGCCAATATCCTCAGGCAGATAATCATTCACCTGCTCATAAGAAAGCACTACAACCTTGTCCTGAACCGATAACGTGGAGGATACTTCAAACCCTTTTTGAGGAGCAGAACATCCCACCATCAGGAATACTCCAAAAAAAGTTGCAAAAATTGATTTGTTTAGCATAACAAAGGATTTTTCAGGATTAAACATCATTTTCGCCTTTTACGTAACCAAAATTAGCCAAAATACCACCGTCCACATACAGCACGTGACCATTTACAAAATCACTTGCCTTTGTTGCCAGAAACAATGCAGCATTACCAACATCTTCCGGTTCGCCCCAACGGCCGGCAGGAGTTCGCGTCATTACCAGATCGTTAAAAGGATGATTTCCTTCACGAATGGGAGCGGTTTGTTCAGTGGCGATGTATCCAGGACCAACACCGTTGATTTGAATATTATACTTTGCCCATTCGCAAGTCATGTTGGCCGTCAGCAATTTCAAACCACCCTTTGCCGAAGCATAAGCTGATACTGAGTTACGACCATAAACACTCATCATGGAGCACATATTAATAATTTTCCCAGAACGGCGTTCAATCATACCGGGAGCAACGCGCTTGGCTACAATTAAAGGAGCTACCAGGTCAACATCAATAACCTGTTTAAAATCTGCAACAGCCATATCCAGAATTGGGATACGCTTAATAATTCCGGCATTGTTAACAAGAATATCAATAGGACCTACTTCTTTCTCAATGGCAGTTATTCCCTTATCGACATCTTCCTCATTGGTCACATCAAAAGTAAGGGTAAAAACATCAATGCCTTCTTTGGCGTATTCTGCTTTACAATTCTCCAATTTATCACCTGACAAGTCATTGACGGCAATTTTGGCTCCTGCTTTCCCAAGGGTTTTTCCGATGGCCATTCCGATTCCATGAGTTCCTCCGGTAACCAAAGCCACTTTTCCTGTTAAATCAAACAATTCATTTATCATATCAAATACTTTTTTAAAGAATAAAAAACAGACTTTTGGGAGACAATGGGTTGTCAGCAAAAAATCGACTGCTGACAGCCCAATTCAAGCTCGTGTGGTCTCTTTTCAAATTATTTCAACTCTTGCTGAGTTAAATGATTCATATCGCTGTAATCCTTATTTTCTCCGGCCATACCCCAGATAAATGAATAATTTGAAGTTCCCGAAGCACTGTGGATACTCCAGGAGGGAGAAATAGCCACCTGTTCGTTCTTCATCCAGATATGCCGTGTTTCGTCCGGCTGGCCCATAAAATGACAGATTGCCTCTTTTTCGGGCAATTCAAAATACAGGTAAGCCTCCATCCGCCTGTTGTGAACGTGTGGGGGCATGGTGTTCCAGGTACTACCGGTTTTAAGTTCGGTAATTCCCATCTGCACCTGGCAGGTAGGAATGACATCGCTCACAATGAGTTTGTTTATTCTTCGCTCGTTGGACGACTCCTTAGAACCCATTTCAGCAACCACAGCCATATCCAACGTTACTTTATTATTGGGATGTTTGGTGTGAGCTGTTGCACTGTTCAAATAAAGATGAGCAGGCTTTTTGGGGTCAACAGATTCAAAAACAACCTCTTTATTTCCGCTTCCCAAATAAAGACCTTCCTTGTATCCCAATTCATAAACGGTACCATCAGCGGTTACTTTTGCGTTGCCACCAATGTTTATAATTCCAAGTTCGCGGCGCTCCAGGAAATAATCGGCTTTCAATTCCTCAAAAGGCTCCAGTTTAAGTGGTTTATCGGTAGGCACGGCGCCACCAACAATCAATCGATCGTAAAGCGTGTAAACCACATTAATCTCTCCCGAAACCATCACATTTTCCATCAGAAAATCTTCGCGGATACGTTTGGTATCATAATTTTTAAAATCTGCAGGATGTGCAGCATACCTAAAATCGTAATTCATAATACTATTTTTTAAAATTGTTAAACTTTTACCTGATAAATCAATATTTAAATCCTGCTCCCGATTATTGTTTCTTCTTACAAGTCAGGAAACATTAAAATCTTCACCATCTGAGGTTTCATCTCTTCCAGATTCTCATTTCCTTCTCCCTGTCCTACATTCTGAACAAAAAGGTGTAACGCTTCTTCTCTCTTCCACATCCCGGTGTCGTAAGAAGGTTCCCACTGGCCAACTTCCACATCAGCAATAGTTTTTAAATCCCATTCCAAAGACTCATTTCCCAAATTTGCAGAAGCGAAGCAAATCCTGTTCATCTGTTCCTGATCTCTGTAAATCACATGCACTTTGGGCGTTTTCTGTTCCTCGACCAGAACCTGTGGGCGGCTAACCGGGATTCTTCTGCTGCCTTCCCCTTTGAGAGAAAATGCCATTTTCCGGTTTGAAACCCTGGATACTTCCCATTTTCCGTTCTTCAGAAACACCAGGAAAAACTGAGGCACCTCTTCTTCCCCGGGAGTCCAGTAAGAAGCTATATAAGGTTGCCCTTTTTTATCAGTCGTAATAGATGTCTGGTTAATCAGACTGCTGCCTTGGGGAATTTGCAATGCATATTCAGCATTTCTTGCAGTTATGGGCATCTCCAATTCAGCACCATCGCTTTTCTGCCATGTTCTCCCCCCATCATTGGAACGGGCATAACAAAGGTCATGATTGGACATTACATCCCATGTTTCACGCCACACCCACGAAAGATGTAAAGAACCATCCCCACCGACACACATTTGCCAATAGGCATTTCGTTCGCCTTCTCCATCAATTAAGTTATCATGAAGACGAACCCATTTTTTCTCTTGCGTATTGTAACGGTTCAAAACAAGATTTCCTCCGCCCGAGCCGCCATACCTGTAGGCGAACAATAAATCCCCGTTGGGTAAAATATAAAACTCAGGATAAGTTACACCATTTTGCTCCAGGCTTCCAACCATTGGTTTTACCTCCGTAAATTCCAAACCACCCGGTTCAATACTCCGGCAATATTTAAGGGCACTATTGTGGTGGTCCCAGGCCAGATGCAGATAACCATCAGTATCCACCATCATGCTGATAACATTGTGTGCATCAGACACATTTCCTTGCATTCCGGTTTTATGCACCTGCCACTCCAATGATTCTAAAGCCCTTTTTGCAACCACAACATTGCCAGTGGAATCGTACCATGAGGCATACTGGAAATGTTCATCGCTAATCACAGAGTTTTTTCGGAATATGGTTGCATTCACCGATGTTTTTGCCCAGCCATCACCCAGTTCCATTACCCTTGGTTTTGATGGCTCAGCCGGTAAAGTGCAAGACTGAAAAACCATTAATATTACAAGCAGATTTATTATTACAATTCTCATTTAAGTTTTTCTACGATTAAACAATCCAAAATATTAGCTATACTTCATTGTCAGGTAACTTCTGGACTGCAAACAACTGATAATAATTGATTAAAAACCCAGGAAGACAAACTACAACTCACTCATAATGATTACCTTGCGTCATAGCTTCTCTGCATTTAGGTTTTTATTTACGGACCATTTAGACAACTGAATTCATCAACAAAGCATCCGAACCAGATGATCGCCGCTGAATCAGGCGAACAGGGATGTGAATTTCTTCACTCACCGGCTCGTCCTTACCAATACTTTCAATAACGGCTTTCGCAACCTGATTGCCCATCTCAAAAGCATTTTGCTCCACACTGGTCAGCGTGGGTTCCACCATCTCGGCAAATGGCTCATTTGCAAAACCTGATATCTTAACATCCCCGGGAATAGCCTTATTAAGTTCCTTCAACTTTTGAATAGCCCCTAAAGCCGATAAATCACTAGCTGCAAAAATCCCATCCACTTTTTTGGGTAGTACAATTCTGGCGACGGCTTCCTGCCCGGCTTCCTGGATAATACAATTTTCCACAACAAGAGAAGGATCATATTCAATTCCTGCCTTCTCCAATGCGTATCGGTACCCGTCAAGTCTCTCCTGATAGACATTTACATGCAAAGCCCCTGCAAAATGGGCTATTCGCTTACATCCGTTCTTAATTAAATGTTGCGTGCTGCGCAGAGCTCCCAGAAAATTGTCGTTCACAATTCGTGCCCCCACTATCTGCTCCGTAACACGGTCAAATTGAACCAATGGAACTCCTTCGTCAATCACCATTTGATAATGACTGAAACCTTTGGTTTCCACAGAGTGAGAAATAATAATTCCTGCAACCCTGTTCCGCAACAATGTGTGAACCGCCTTCCTTTCATGCTCTTCACGCTCATGGGTCTGAATAATCAACAAATTGAATCCCGCGGGATTAAGCAAAGCTTCCACTCCACTAATAACATGACTAAAGAAATGACGATTAATACGGGGAACCACCATTCCAATAGTATCACTCCGTCCGCTTCTTAAAGAAGATGCAAGCACATTGGGCTGATACCCCATCTGGGCAGCCACCTTTAAAACACGCTGCCGGGTGTTTGATCCAACCCGCGTGTTACCCGCCAGTGCACGTGAAACCGTTGAAGGAGTAACCCCCATTTCGTGGGCAATATCAGTAATTGTAACTCTTTTCTTTACCATGCATTAATTATTACTCCGACAAAAATACAAACGTTTGCACAAAAAACACAAGTTATTCGAGTTTTTTTTTTAATCTCACATTTTATATTTAAAAAATATCTGTCGGATGCAAAATATAAAAACAAAATACTCTTTGTCGGAGAAGCTAAAGACACCCTCCACGTATAAGCCTATTTTTCAACCCATTACAATCACAAACAAACAAAAAACACCCCATTAAACAATAAATCACCTCCACTTTTAACACAAAATATCATCAAAAAAACTTGACCAAAGGAAAAGAATGATTTATCTTCGTGTTCGTTAACGAAATCATATTTCATCTTAAAACGTCATCACCAATATGAAAAAGTTCATTCATCCTGATTTTCTACTTGAAGGAAAAACAGCCCGTGAAATTTACAATGAGTATGCAGAAAACCAACCCATCATAGATTTTCATTGTCATCTCTCACCTCAATTAATTGCAGAAGATCACAATTTCGATAATCTGGGACAGGTCTGGCTGGAAGGCGACCATTACAAATGGAGAGCCATGAGAACCAATGGAGTTGATGAAGAATATTGCACTGGATCTCCCACGTTTTACGACAAATTCATGAAGTGGGCCGAGACGGTCCCCCACACAGTCGGAAATCCCCTTTATCACTGGACACACCTAGAACTGGCACGTTATTTCAATATCTTTGATTTACTGAATCCCGGCACAGCCGACACCATTTACCACGATGCCACCGAGATGCTTCGGCATCAGGATTTTTCGGTAAAAAGCATACTAAAAAAAATGAATGTGGAAGTGGTAGGCACCACCGATGACCCGGCTGACAGGCTGGAACATCATGCCAAATTAAAAGATTTCAAGGTAAAAGTGCGCCCCACGTGGCGTCCTGATAACCTTATTAAGACTGAAGATCCAAAAATCTTCAACAGCTACATCGAAAAACTGGAAGCAGTTGCCGGCAAAAACATCTCAAATTATGCAGACTTACTGACCGTACTTGACCAGCGACACCAGTATTTCCACGAAATGGGATGCCGTGCATCGGATCACGGACTAGACAGAATGTATTGGACCAATGCTGCCGGAATTGACCCCGAAAAGGCCTTTTTAAAGTTGCGTGCCGGTGAAAACCTTTCAGACACCGAAACTGAAGGTTACCGTTTCTCTGTCATGCAGGAACTTTGCAAACTCAACCACAAACGAGGCTGGGTTCAGCAATTCCATCTGGGAGCAATGCGAAACAACAACACCCGGTTATTCAACAAACTTGGACCCGACACCGGATTCGACTCAATCGGACGGCCTCAGGACAGCTTCAAAATATCCCGTTTTCTGGACAGTCTGGATGCCAACAACCAACTGGCGAAGACCATTCTTTACAACTTAAATCCAGCAGACAACGAGACATTTGTTACCATGATTGGCAACTTCCAGGATGGATCAGTACCCGGAAAAATGCAATGGGGAGCTGCATGGTGGTTCCTGGATCAAAAAGTGGGTATGGAAAAACACCTCAATGATTTGTCGGTACTCGGCTTATTGTCCCGATTTGTGGGAATGGTTACCGATTCCAGAAGCTTCCTTTCATTCCCACGTCACGAATATTTCAGAAGAATTGCCTGTAACCATATCGGAAACGAAGTAGATAAAGGAGTAATCCCCAACGACAAGGAAATTCTTAAGAACCTGGTGGAAGGAATCTCTTATAAGAATGCAAAAGAGTACTTCGGGTTTTAGTGTTTGTCTATAAAGTCCAACTTCTGCGTTATTGCTCAAAATCTAAATCCTCAAATACCTTAGTATTCTGCGGTTTAGATTTCTCACACGCCTTGAGTTTGAACTTTCTATTTCAAACACATGAAAAACGCATACTTTATAAACAGGCCCCACTTCGGGTTTTAATAATCAATCTACTAAACACAAAATATCAGAACAATGAGTAAAAGAGTTGTCACTTTCGGAGAAATAATGCTCAGGCTTTCCACTCCGGGCTACCAAAGATTTGCACAAGCCACATCATTCGATGTAAATTATGGAGGAGGAGAAGCCAACGTAGCTGTTTCACTGGCCAACTATGGTCTGGACTCCAGGTTTATCACCCGTCTGCCCAACAATGATATAGGCCGTGCCTGCCGAATGGATCTTGACAAATATGGGGTGGACACCGGTCACATTCAATATGGCGGTGAGCGCATCGGGATCTACTTTCTGGAAACAGGGGCTGTAGCACGTGCCAGCAAAGTAGTTTATGACAGAGCGCATTCCTCCTTTTCGTCAGTACAACCGGGATCCTTCAACTGGGATGAAATTTTTGACGGAGCTGACTGGTTTCACTGGACAGGAATCACCCCTGCCGTTTCGCAGGAAGCTGCCGATGTGTGTCTGGAAGCCATCAAAGCAGCCAATGACAGGGGGGTAACCGTTTCATGCGATTTAAACTACCGGAAAAACCTTTGGAAATACGGCAAAAAGGCCGGTGAAGTAATGCCTGAACTGGTAGCAGGATGTGACGTGGTACTCGGCAATGAAGAAGATGCCGAAATGGTATTGGGCATCAAACCCGAAGGAGTGGATGTAACCGGCGGTCATGTGGAAGCAGAAGCCTACAGAAGTGTCTCACAGCAAATCATGAAACAATACCAGAGGGTGAAGAAAGTGATTACCACATTAAGAGGTTCGGTAAGTGCCAATCACAACAGCTGGTCAGGGGTTCTTTACGATGGTAAGAATCTTTACACTGCCCCCACTTATCAAATCACACACATTGTGGACCGTGTAGGTGGTGGAGATTCATTCATGGGTGGACTGATCTACGGCTTACTTACCTATGACAACGATGAAAAAGCACTACAGTTTGGTACTGCGGCATCCTGCCTGAAACACACCATCCCCGGTGATTTCAATCAGGTGACCGTGGAAGAGGTTGAGAAACTAATGGGAGGCGATGCTTCCGGTCGGGTTTCGAGATAGAGCCTGGAGGTTGGAGTTTGGAGGTTAGTGGTTAGAAATTAGAGGCTGGAGGATAGAGGTTAGAAATTAGAGGATAGAAGACAGAAGCTGGAGAGGTTAGATAATTGGTAGGTTGAAGTTTCTCTGCATTTAACCACGAATTCACCTCGGGAACGGACAGTCAAATAGTGTCTTATTAAGGATGAGAATGTAACATTTTTTCAACAATTACAATTACCAAAAATGGCAAAATATACAAGAATAGAAGTCTTTCAGAAGATGCAGGAAACAGGCGTGGTTCCTGTGTTTTATCATGCAGACATTGAAGTAGCAAAAAAGGTACTGAAAGCATGTTATGATGGAGGAATCAGGACCTTTGAATGGGTCAATAGGGGCGACTTTGCCCATGAAATATTCAGTGAACTGAACAAATATGCACTAAAAGAGCTGCCCGGAATGATTCTGGGGGCCGGCTCAGTAGTGGAGGAAGGCACCGCGTCTATATACATTCAGGCCGGAGCCAATTTTATTGTATCTCCCCTTCTGAATGAAAATATGGCTCGCATTTGCAACCGCCGAAAAGTCATGTGGGCACCCGGTTGCGGATCTGTCTCTGAAATAGGAAAGGCTGAGGAATTGGGTGCCGAACTGGTAAAAATATTCCCGGCCTCGGAAGTTGGTGGCCCATCTTTCGTAAAAGGTGTAAAGGGTCCCTGCCCATGGACCAATATCATGCCCACTGGCGGAGTGGACACCTCTAAAGAAAATCTTCAGCAATGGTTTGATGCAGGTGTTACCTGTGTCGGAATGGGATCTAAACTATTTCCCAAAGAGATTATTGAAAAAGGAGACTTTGCTGCATTAACTGCCAAGGTAACCCAACTAATCAATACCATCAAAGAAATTAAAACAGCTTAACTATGAATGCACCAATCAAAGAACTCAACATCGAAGGCAAAGTGGCCGTAATCACCGGAGGTGGCGGCGTAATTTGTTCTGTAATGGCCAAAGCTCTGGCAATGAAAGGCGTTAAAACCGCCATTCTGGATCGCGACAAAGAAACCGCTGATAAAGTGGCGGCTGAAATAACGCAAACTTACGGCACAGAAAGTATCGGTTTTGCTGCCGACGTACTAAATAAAGGCTTGCTGGAGGCTGCAAAAAAAGAGATCAATGAAAAACTGGGAGACATCGACTTCCTGATTAACGGGGCCGGAGGAAATGCAGCTACCGCAACCTCCAAAGTAGAGAAAATTGAAAAATCAGACCTCGAAAACCTTGAGGACACTTTTTTCGGACTTGAGCTGGAAGGGTTTGATAAGACCTTTGCTTTGAATTTCCAGGGCACCTTATTGCCTTCGATGGTTTTTGCCACGGATATGGTTAAAAACGGCAAAGGAGGGATCGTCAATATCTCCTCCATGAATTCTTACCGGCCATTGACAAGAATTCCTGCCTATTCAGCATCCAAAGCAGCCATCAACAACTTTACCCAATGGTTGGCCGTGCATTTTGCAAAAACAGGAGTTCGCGTCAACGCCATAGCACCCGGCTTTTTGCTTACCAACCAAAACCGTTTTCTACTGGTGGATGAAAAAACAGGAGAATCCACGCCAAGAGGACAAAAAATTATGAACGGAACCCCTATGGAACGTTATGGAAGCCCTGAGGAACTCACAGGAGCTCTTACATTCCTGTTATCCGACTGGTCAGAGTTTATCACAGGCATCGTCATTCCTGTTGATGGCGGCTTCAGTGCATATAGCGGAGTTTAAAACAAATTAACAAAAAATCTAACAGGCAGAATCTATGGAACAAACGTGGAGATGGTATGGACCGGATGACCCGGTATCGTTGACGGACATAAGGCAGGCAGGTGCAACCGGAATTGTTACCGCATTGCATGAGATTCCCATTGGAGAAGTGTGGACATTAGATGCTATAGAAGAACGAAAAAGAATAATCGAATGGAACGATAATATTACACCACCTCAACCAAGAGGATTGGATTGGTCGGTGATTGAAAGCATTCCCGTTCATGAGGACATAAAGCAAGGCAAAAGCAACCGGGACAAATGGATTGAAAAATACAAGCAAAGCATTCGGAATGTGGGTAAAGCAGGCATACCGGTGGTCACTTATAACTGGATGCCGGTGGTGGACTGGACGCGCACAAATCTGGAAATGAAACTCGATGACGGTGCCCTTGCTCTCGCTTTTGACTATATTGACTTTGCTGCTTTCGACATGTTCATTCTCAAACGAGACCAGGCAATAAAAGATTATTCGGAAGAAATAATCAAAAAAGCAAAAAACCGCTTCAGCTCCATGAGTGAAGAAGAAAAATATATTCTTCAAAAAAACATCATCGCCGGTCTCCCGGGCGGACAGGAAGGATATGATATCGAAACCTTCAGAAACAAACTCAGTGAATATGATGCTATTGACGCAAAACAATATCGGGAAAACCTAAAATACTTCCTGGAACAAATTGTCCCGGTGGCCATAGAATCCGGTGTTCGTCTGGCCATTCACCCGGATGATCCACCAATCCCGCTTTTTGGTCTGCCACGGGTGGTTAGCACAGAATCCGACCTTCAATATATCCTAAGCATTGTCGATTCCATTTACAATGGTCTTTGTATATGCACCGGGTCACTGGGTGTTTTACCGGGCAATGACTTACCAGGAATCATAAAAAGGATAGGCTCCAGAATTAATTTCCTTCATTTAAGGAGTACTCAACGTGATGGCTTCAATAGTTTTCACGAAGCCAGTCACCTTCGGGGAAATGTGGATATGTACAGCGTAATGTGCAATGTACTCAAAGAGGAAGAAAAAAGGCATGCGCAGAATCGTCGGGACGAAATGATTCCTATGAGAGCCGATCATGGGCACACAATTCTAGATGATTTGAATAAAAAAACCAACCCCGGCTATTCAGCAATTGGCCTTTTAAGAGGAATGGCAGAACTCAGAGGTTTGGAAATGGGCATCAGAAAAAGTGGTGCCGTTTACAATGAACATAGCAAATAATCTATCTTTAAAATCTACTGAAATGAACCTACAATTAAAAGAAAACTATAAATACTCAATGGTAGTCCCCACCAGTATGGGACTGAGAATTACCCCTGAAAACGGTCAACCCGTACACAGCAGCGACACTTTTAAAATGCAGGCAACCAGTGCCGAAACCAACGTAGCAAGTATTTCCTCCTACCTGGGACTTCCGGTAAAGGTGCTTACCACTTTTGTGAAAGACAGTCCGCTGGCTCAATTTATTAAAAGCAATCTGCGCAACCGCCACATGGACTACGAAGGGCCCGAAGTTGAGCAGGGAAATCCCTGGGGATATCGTCACCAGTTTAATATCGCCGACAGCGGTTACGGTGGTCGCGGACCACGGGTTCAAAACGATCGTGCCGGAGAAGTGGGACGCACTCTGAACGCCAAAGATTTTGATCTGGAAAGAATATTTGGACAAGAAGGAGTACAAATAGTCCATCTTTCAGGATTAATTGCAGCCTTATCGCCCGAAACCAGTAACTTTTGTCTTGAAGTAGCGCGTTCAGCCAAAAAACACGGTACACTGATTTCATTCGACCTGAATTATCGTGCCTCTTTCTGGGAAGGACGGGAGCAAGAGCTTCGGGACACCTTTACTGAAATTGCCTCTGTTTCGGATGTCTTAATCGGAAACGAAGAGGACTTTCAGCTTTGTCTGGGTATTAAAGGCCCAGAAGCAGGCGGAAAAGCCATTGGTGAAAAAATCGACAGTTTCAAAGAGATGATCATGCGGGTCAAAAAGGCCTTCCCAAATGCATCGGTATTTGCCAATACGCTTCGCGAAGTAATTAGTGCCAACGAACACTTGTGGGGGGCCATAATGCTTCAGGGCGATAACTGGGAAGTCATAGAACCACGCCCCATTCGTGTGCTTGACCGCATTGGCGGAGGTGATGGTTTTGTTGGAGGTTTGCTCTACGGTATTTTAAAGAAGTGGGCTCCTGAAAAATGGATTCAATTCGGTTGGGCAACCGGAGCTTTGGCCACCACATTCCTCACAGATTACGCGCAGCCCGCGGATGAGGATATGGTCTGGAGTCTTTGGAGCGGCAATGCCCGGGTGAAACGATAAGAAGCTTATAAAACACAAACGCTATGATATATTTTCAACGCGGATCAAAAAATACAGCATTAAGTCCACAGGACTTAAAAGATGCCCTTTTTACAGCGCTGGACAAAATCGGGCCCCGCAAAAGGGTAATTGCTGTGCCACCCGATTACACAAGGTATCACTCCAAAGCCGGTGAACTTACCACTTATGCCTATGATTTCTACAAGGAGAACCTGACGGACATTCTGCCTGCGCTGGGGACGCACAGTCCCATGACAGATGAGCAGATTGATCATATGTTTCCGCGAGTTCCCAAAGATCTTTTCAGAATACACGACTGGCGTAACGAAATTGTAACCCTGGGCGTAGTCCCTGGAAGTTACATCTCGGAAATCACCGATGGACGAATAGACTATGACTGGCCGGCCCAGGTAAACAAACTGCTGAATGAAGGCGGACACGACCTGATTCTTTCCATCGGTCAGGTCGTTCCCCATGAAGTGATTGGGATGGCCAACTATAACAAGAATATCTTTGTGGGAACCGGCGGATCCGAAGGCATCAACAAAAGTCATTTTATCGGAGCAGCTTACGGAATGGAAAGAATTATGGGACGCGCCAACAACCCTGTAAGACGCGTTTTGAACTATGCATCCGAACAATTTGCATCTCATCTGCCCATCATCTACGTACAAACCGTAATCGGACGTGATGAGGCAGGAAATCTTGTTCCTCGCGGTATTTTTATTGGTGATGATGAAGAGGTATTTGAGCTGGCTGCTGATTTATCCATCAAGGTCAATTTCGAAATGGTGGATGAACCCCTGAAAAAAGTGGTGGTATATCTTGATCCATCAGAATTTAAAAGTACCTGGCTGGGCAATAAAAGCATCTACCGTACACGCATGGCACTGGCTGATGGCGGAGAGCTCATTGTGCTGGCTCCCGGCCTCAAAGAATTCGGTGAAGACAAAACCATTGATCAGCTAATCAGAAAATATGGTTATTTTGGCACCCCTGCCACACTCAAAGCAACGGAGGAAAATAAGGAGCTAAGAGAAAATCTGGGGGCTGCAGCCCACCTGATTCACGGGAGTTCGGAAGATCGTTTTTCCATCACCTATTGTCCCGGGCATCTTTCCAAAGAAGAAATTGAATCCGTCAATTTTAAATATGCAGATTTGAAGGAAATGACCAAAAAGTATAATCCGGAGAAACTAAAAGACGGAAAAAACATCATGCCTGACGGAGAGGAGATTTTTTACATATCCAACCCGGCAGTTGGTCTGTGGGCCCATAAAGATCGTTTTAAGGACTAAAGCCCCCTAAGTCGGCCCAAGAGGGACTTCCATGAGCAGATGAGTGGGGCATGGAGAAAAAATCAGGATTTACAAAAAATTAAAAGACATAAAACCATGAAAGAATTATCAGACATAGGATTGATTGGGTTGGCCGTAATGGGCGAAAACCTGGTCCTTAACATGGAAAGCAAGGGCTTTCAGGTATCGGTATATAACCGGACTACCGAAAAAGTGGACAACTTTGTGGAAGGACGAGCCAAAGGCAAGAATATCAAGGGCACACATACCCTTGAAGAACTTGTCAAGTCGCTGGAGCGTCCCCGTAAGGTAATGATGATGATAAAAGCCGGACCTGCAGTAGATAAGCTGATCGACAGTCTCATACCACTGCTGGAGCCGGGTGACATCCTCATTGATGGCGGAAACACACACTTCCCCGACACAACGCGTCGTACCGAATATGTCGAAAGCAAGGGACTTCTGTACATTGGTACCGGCGTATCCGGAGGTGAAGAAGGCGCCCTTCTCGGACCATCAATCATGCCCGGAGGATCGCCCAAAGCCTGGGACGCTGTTAGACCCATCTTCCAATCTATCTCTGCTAAGGTTGAAGACGGAACCCCCTGTTGCGACTGGGTAGGAGAAAAAGGAGCCGGACATTTTGTGAAGATGGTGCACAACGGTATTGAATATGGCGATATGCAAATCATCAACGAGGCCTACCACATCATGAAAGAGCTGCTGGGCATGTCGGCCGACGAGATGCACGAAGTTTTCAAAGAGTGGAACGAAGGTCCGCTGGACTCCTACCTCATCGAAATCACCCGTGATATCCTGGCCTACAAAGATGAAGACGGGGATCCGCTTGTGGAAAAAATCCTGGATACAGCCGGACAGAAAGGAACCGGTAAATGGACCGGTATTTCGGCGCTGGATCTTGGTATTCCGCTTACATTGATCGGGGAAGCCGTATTTTCCAGATGTCTATCTGCCATCAAAGACGAACGTGTACAAGCTTCAAAGATCCTCTCAGGACCAAAACCGGAATTTACAGGAGACAAAAAAGCATTCCTGCAGGATCTCCACGATGCTGTTTATGCATCAAAAATCATCTCTTATGCTCAGGGCTACGCATTGATGGGTGCTGCAGCTGAAGAGCATGGATGGAACCTCAACTACGGTGGTATTGCTTTGATGTGGCGGGGCGGATGTATCATTCGTTCGGTATTTCTGGGCAAAATCAAAGAGGCCTATGATGCGGATCCCAATCTCACGAACCTGTTGCTGGCCCCCTTCTTTAAAGAGGTGGTGGATAAAGCTCAAGCCGGATGGCGCCGGGTCGTGTCTAAAGCTATTGAGAACGGAATTCCCACTCCGGCATTTGCCACAGCACTGAATTATTACGACGGATACCGTCACGACCGCCTGCCGGCAAACCTGTTACAGGCTCAACGAGATTACTTCGGTGCCCACACTTATGAACGCTTAGACAAGCCAAGAGGCGAGTTCTTTCATACCAACTGGACCGGACGCGGTGGAACCACTGCTTCCACAACATACAATGTGTAAACACCGGGCCCGTCAGCTTCAACGGAGGCAGACGGGCCTCAACTCCATTCAATTCAACGACCTGATTCTATGACACCCTGAAAACCAGCTGGTTTAGGGGATGACAAAACAATGAAATTATTCTGATGATGAACAAACAAATCATTGTTTCTTTACTTGTACTGATGATTTTTGCCGGAGGATGCGGCTTAAAATCGGATGTGAGAGTATTGAAACTGGGACACTCACTCGACACAAAGCACTCGGTGCACATTGCCATGGAATTTATGGCCACAAGAGTGGACGAACTTTCTGACGGAAAGCTAAAAATAGACATTTATCCCAACGGCGTTTTGGGTTCGGAGCGCGAAAGCCTTGAGTTGCTTCAGCTGGGAAGCCTTGACATTACAAAAGTATCAGCCGCTGCACTGGAAGGATTTGTGGAAGAATACAAAGTATTTGGACTCCCATACATCTTTGCCGATCAGCAACATGCTTTTTCAGTTATGGATGGACCTTTGGGAAAGGAAATCCTGTCCAAAGGAAAAAAATACTGGCTTCAGGGACTTTGTTTTTACGATGCCGGAGCACGCAGTTTCTATACCTCTCGTCCCATTCGCAAACCGGAAGACCTGTCAGGACTCAAAATGAGGGTAATGCCAAGTATCACTTCATTTGCAATGATCAGAGCTATGGGAGGTTCCCCCACCCCAATATCATGGGGAGAATTATACACTGCCCTTCAGGGAAAAGTTGTTGACGGAGCAGAAAACAACCCACCCAGTTTCTATCTGTCTCACCACTATGAAGTTTGCGATTACTATACGCTTAATGAACACACGAGAATACCCGATGTGCTACTCATGAGTACCCATGCCCTGAAAAAAATGAATGAGCAGGAAAAGGAGTGGCTGATGCAAGCCGTACGTGAATCAGTGGTGGTACAACGAAAAGAGTGGATGAAGTCGGAAAAAGAAGCATTGGAAGCTCTTGAGAAAGAAGGTGTGGAAATAATTATTCCGGACAAGCAGCCATTCAGAGATGCAGTTCAGAGCGTTTATGATCTTTACAAAGATAATGAAGAGTTAAGTGCACTGATAGAACGCATCAGAGCCGCAGAAAACCAAACACCGGCAACCAGGGATAGCAGTTCCGTGGCAGAGGAAAATGAAGAAAAGAGTCAAAACTTAAATTGAATATCGATATGCATCTGAGAGCAAAAATTGATAAAATACTGGAGGTCTTTCTTGTCATATTGACAAGTGCACTGGTGCTGGATGTGGTCTGGCAGGTTGCCAGCCGTTATTTGTTGTCCAATCCCAGTTCCTTCACCGACGAACTTGCAGTTTTTCTGCTGATTTGGGTAGGAATGGCCGGTGCAGCCTATGTAAAAGGGAAAAATGAACATTTGGCTATAGATATTCTCCCGGACAAACTCCAACCAAAAAACAAAAACAAACTATTGGTATTCATCAATTTTATGATCATCATTTTCAGCCTGAGCATCATGGTTATCGGAGGAGTATGGCTGGTTTACACCCGGTTCCAGATGGGGCAGGTCTCCTCTGCCCTCCAGGTACCTCTGGGTTTTGTTTACTCCATTGTTCCGATTAGTGGCTTACTGATGATTTATTACTCCATTGACGATATCAGAAACCTGATTAATGCAAATAAAAAAATAAAAAGATAATATCATGGAATTAGATATGTTGGGCATTATTGTCCTGGTCTCTTCATTCATATTTTTTCTGGTGATAGGCACACCTATTGCCTATAGTATTGGGCTCTCAGCCATGGCTACCATGCTAGTGAGTTTTGATGTATTGCCCGCTTTTTCCACCATGGCACAGCGCATGGCAACAGGTTTAGAGAGTTTTTCCCTCCTGGCCATACCCTTCTTCATACTGGCGGGCCAGTTAATGAATTCCGGGGGGATAGCCATGCGGCTCATTGAGTTTGCAAAAGTCCTTGTTGGTCGCCTACCAGGTGGCTTAGCAATGGTAAATGTAACGGCCAACATGTTGTTTGGAGCCATTTCTGGTTCTGCTGCAGCTTCTGCCTCAGCCATGGGCACCATAATGGGGCCACGAATGGAAAAAGAAGGATACGACAAGAATTTTTCAGCAGCAATAAATGTAACCTCGGCCACCACCGGACTGTCTATTCCTCCCAGTAACATCCTCATTGTATATGCTCTTGCCAGTGGAGGAACCTCTATTGCTGCGTTATTCCTGGCCGGATATGTACCCGGAATCTTAACAGGTCTGGCTATCATGCTGGTTGGTTCGGTCTATGCATACAGAAAAAAATATCCAGTTGGAGATAAGATTCCATTCAAACAAGGAGTTAAGAAGTTTCTGGATGCTATTCCCAGTCTGATGATGCTGGTCGTTGTAATTGGAGGTATTATTGCAGGTATTTTCACTGCCACTGAAGCTGCTGCTATAGCAGTGGTTTACAGCCTTATACTAGCGCTCATCTACAAAGAAATAACGGTAAAACATTTACCGACTATTCTCATCAAAACGGTAAGAACAGCAGGCATGGTATTGTTGCTAATCGCTGCATCCATAGGCCTTTCATGGGTAATGTCTTTCGAGAACATTCCGTCAACCGTGAGTAGCGCATTATTATCCCTTTCTTCAAATCCGTTTGTGATTCTTTTAATCATTAACCTGGCGTTGCTGGCTGTGGGAATATTCATGGATATGACTCCGGCAGTATTGATATTTACGCCAATTTTTCTACCTATAGTAACCACCCAGTTGGGGCTTGACCCCATTCATTTCGGCATCATAATGATTCTGAACCTGAATGTGGGACTGGTAACACCTCCGGTTGGCGCGGTATTGTTTATCGGATGCAGCGTGGCAAAACTGAAGATACAAGACCTTATTAAACCACTGATACCATTTTACATTGCCATGTTTGTGGTGCTGCTGCTAGTGACGTTTATCCCGGAGATTTCCCTTTGGGTACCACATTTCTTCGGATACTAAATTACCCGGCACAGTGGCAAGTACCTTAGAGGTATTTGTCACTGACATGGGTTGAGAGATGAGGATTGAGAGATGAGGGTTTCATTTGGACAAAAACAGTCAAAACCCTGAAATTAGTATTGTACAGAAGACAAAAGTTTGCCTCCGGGATTTCCGCTAAAAACCGGAAGTCCCTTATGAGCCCCCCGGGGTTAACAAACGACATTTCAAATAAATGAAGCAGGTTAGAATAAAAGATATCGCCAGTAAAGCAAATGTATCGATTGGCACCGTTGACCGTGTATTACATAACCGCGGTGAGGTAGCCAAAAAGACCAAAGAAAGGGTTCTGGCCATTGCAAAAGAGATGAATTACCAACCCAACATTGTAGCCCAGGCCCTTACAACCAAAAAAACATACCGATTTGCAGTACTGATCCCACGCGGAGGAGATGATAATGTTTACTGGCTTGCCCATCCCAAAGGAATAGAGAAGGCAATCCGGGATCTTCATCCCTTCTCCATCGAAATTGATTACCGTCTTTTTGAATTGCATAACGAGGCTGACTTCATAGATAAGACCAATGAAATTCTGACTTTTCCACCAGATGGTGTCATCATGGCCCCCATTTTGAAAAAAGAGGCCATCAGATTTTGTGAGGACCTTGATCAACAAAGAATTCCTTACATCTTCATCGACACTTTTATCGATAATACCAACTGCACGGCATTCATTGGTGAAGATGCATTTCAGGGAGGAAGAGTTGCTGCAAGCCTCATAGACTTTGGTCTGGCAACCGACAAGGATATTCTTATCGTAAACCTGGCCAAAGATCTGGAGAACACGCAGCACCTGAATCGCAGAAACCAGGGTTTTTTGAGTTATTTTCTGGATGCAGGAAGAAACAATGGCATGAAAATCACCGTGGAAATCGCCTCTACTGACCAAAATGCCGTCGAAGAGAAAATGGATCAGATTCTGCAACAAAACCCTAACATCGGAGCAATTTTGGTTTCCAGTGCTAAGACACACATCATTGCCCGATATCTGGAGAAGAAAAGAGTTGAGGCCATCCTGATTGGTTATGAGATAACGCGGAAAAACACCGACTATTTGAAAAAAGGTATCATTCACTTTCTGATTGGTCAGAAACCAATGGAACAATCAGAAAAAGCTGTAAAACGGTTGTTTGAGTATCTGACCACCCACAACATTACCATGAAACATGAGTTTCAGCCGGTGGAGATTATCAACACCGAGGTACTTAGCCTTAGTTAGTTTGTTAGTTAGTTAGAAAGGCAAAAGGCAGAAGTTCTTTTGGCTGAGGGATGAAGACAATAACAACTCAGAATCAAAAAGCATTAAAAGACAAACCATAGAATTTAGAACTATAAAAAATCTTAGTCATGAAAAAACTATCCAGGTATTCATTTGGCATGGGCGATCGTTTTGCCCATCAGGCCGGATGGCAGTTGAAAACCATCATTGAAGCAGAGAAAAACGGAGTTGAAATTACTCCTGTCTGGAACAAATCGAACCGGGAACATACCACCATTGGCAGTGAACCTGCAGATACATTAAGAGCTGCAGAAGAAAGCATCAAAAAAGCCGGATACAACAAACAGTGGTATATCGATGCTGACCATGTAAATCTGGACACGGTGGATCGATTCCTAAGCACCTCAAACTTTTTTACCATTGATGTAGCTTCTTACATCGGGAAGAAAAGCGAAGCCAAAGAAGAAGAAGATTTCATGGGGGAAATGAGACAATTCATCGGCAACCTGGAAGTCCCCGGATTGAATACTGCCTTTAATATTACTGAGGAGATGTTGCGTGAGATCGCAGATCAGTATTTGTATGCCGCGCAGATGGCAGGAGAAACCTACAGGCGAATTGAAGCCGAAAAGGGTAAAGGTAATTTCATAACCGAAGTTTCCATGGATGAGGTTCCCAATGCACAGACACCGGTGGAACTGTTCTTTATTCTGGCCATGCTGGCTCATTACAATGTACCGGCGCAGACCATAGCTCCAAAATTCACCGGACGCTTTAATAAAGGTGTAGATTATGTTGGTGACATCAATGCCTTTAACAAGGAGTATGAAGCAAATCTTATGATTATCGACTTTGCCATTCAGCAATTCGGACTTCCGGAAGAGTTAAAACTAAGTATCCATTCGGGATCCGATAAGTTTTCCATCTACCCCATCATCAAAGAACTGTCTAAAAAACACAATAAAGGGTTCCACCTCAAAACGGCCGGAACTACCTGGCTGGAAGAAGTAATTGGTCTGGCGCTGGCCGGAGGTGAAGCATTGGTTTTTGTAAAGAATCTATACTCCAGAGCATTAACCGATGTGGAAAAGCTTTGTGCCCCGTATGCTGATGTCATCGATATTGACGAGAACCAACTTCCCTCCGCAATGGAAGTCCAGGGCTGGACTGGCGAAGAGTTTGCCAATGCACTTAGACATATTCCGGAGCATCCGCAATACAACTCCAATCTCCGTCAGCTGGTGCATGTGGGCTATAAACTGGCCGCCGAGAGAATAGAGCAATACAACATGCTGCTGGAAAAACACGCCGATATTGTAGGACAATGTGTGTTTGAGAATCTATATGAGCGGCATGCCAAAAGGCTGTTTGTGGATTAATTAGTGTTTGTCCATAGTTAAAAAAACGTTTTTGCAATTAGAGATTGCTTCGGGGGTTGCCCCGCAATGACAGTGCACCGGATGAAAGAGAAAGAAAAAGGGCTGCTCCGGTTTAGGAGCAGCCCTTTTTGCAAATTCACATATCAAAAAGCTATTTACAAATCAATCATCCTGCTTCTGCATAAAATCAGGAAAGCCACTTTTCGTCCACTCTACAACGCGTGCACGTGTTGCTCTGTTTGGATCGTCAAGGGCCTCTCCTTCTATTTCTTTATAGTCGCGGGCATGATAAATCATTACTACCGTCTCACCATCTTCTGCCACAGTAAAAGAGTTATGTCCGGGGCCATACCTGTCAAACTCAGGGTTTGAGTAAAAAACAGGACCTGCGGATTTATGCCAGTTATTCACATCCAGCAAATCGGCATCCTCATCAATCCATAAAAGTCCCATGCAGTAATTATGATTGGTTGCGCTGGCAGAATAAGAAACGAAAATACGCCCGTCTTTTTTAATAACTGCCGGCCCTTCATTCACATTGTATTTTACCCTTTCCCAGCTATACTCGGGTTTGGTGATAACAACCTCTTTCCCGCTAAGAGTAGTAGGGTCTTTCATTTCGGAGAGAACCAGTCCGGTACCATGTCCCTCATCCAAAACATTCTGGGCCCAAATCATATAAAGTTTGCCGTTGTGCTCAAAAGTGGTTGCATCCAGTGAGAAAGAGTCGTGCTCAGTCATTATCCGGCCTTCCTCTTTCCATTCTCCCTCCAGGGCATCATCAGCCTCATTGGAGAGGGCATACATTCTTATATTCCAAATGTCCTCTGACTCGCCAGCTGCAAAATAGATGTACCATTTACCATCGATCCTATGAAGTTCGGGAGCCCAAATGTGACTGGCCATTACACCTGTTTCATGTTTTCGCCAAACGGTTTTTTCTTCCGCATCCTTGAGCCCGTTGATACTTTGGGCTTTCCTGATGACAATGCGGTCGTACTCCGGAACAGTGGCAATCAGGTAATAGGTGCCATCATCTGTTTTATACACCCAGGGATCGGCACGTTGCTCTGCGATAGGATTATCGTATTCAATCTTTTGTGCTAAAACAGAGGAGGAAAAGACCAAGGTCATTATTACCACCAGAAAAAAACTAAACGATCTCATATAATTTCATTTTGATATAAAGATTACCGGAAGGATATAATTGCTTCAAAGCCGGATATTCTCTATAATTAGTTAATACTTTCATTGCGCTATCCTGTCTGTCCCTTTTAAGGTCTGTGATAGCCATATGCAAGTTTAACTCCGGATGATTTCAAACATGAGGACTTTAGTTTTTTTTAGGGGGATAAATGTTTCCAACTATTAAAATAAAAATATTCATTTTTTCCTAATCAGCCGTCTCAGCACAATAACAATCTAATAACCAAACCATTGATTCCAAAACCTCAAAAAGCCCGGAATGAAAAAGAATTTTTCAACCCTGATGATTTCTAATTTATGAAAACCACTAAATAGAGGATTATATGGTATCAAAATTCAGATAACAAAATAAGGTCTGTTCAGAGACTTCCGTACAGACCTTAGTGAAAAATAAATATTTACCATCAATGCCCGGTTGAAAAAACCAACATTCATCATTTTGCCCACGAGGGAGGTCCTGCCTGTCCGCCAATAGAGACATCCTCCATTATAACATTCCGGGCATCGCGCAAATCTATTGCTACATCAGCTTTTTCGATGGTCACATTACTGAAATAGATATCATGCACTTTCAATTCAGGAAAACCATGAACCACAATTCCTGCAGCCGACGCTTCCCGGGAGTAAACATTATTCACATATATATCATGAATATGTGTAACATGCCCCTCACCCTCCTGGTGGTAAAACGAAGTAATGAAAAAAGCATCCTCCACATCCTGAAGTTCAACATTGTTAAAATGAATATTTGATATTTCTCCTCCTCTGTCGGGATTTGATTTCACATACAAACCACGTTTAAGATAACCTGAAGCATCACAACTATCCACATAAATACTATGAACGCCTGACGACATCTCACTCCCTATGACGAGTCCGTGAAGCCCTTTCAAGCGGCAGTTGCGTACCACAATATTGTGCGATGGCATTTTCATCTCGCGTCCTTCTCGATCACGACCGGCTTTGATCACCACATTGTCGTCTCCATTGTCAAAGTCAATATCTTCAATCAATACATTTTTGGTGTACTCCAGATCTATCCCATCGTTGTTCTTATTGTGTGCATCATAACTCATACCCCGCAACGTTGCATTTTCACATTTCAACAGATGCACACACCAAAAGGGCGCGTCTTCAATTCGTACATCCTCTATGAGAATATTCCGGCAGTTGTAAAACTGAACCAGGTGAGGACGTAAATAATGTCCTTTGCCAAAAATTCGCTCTTCAAGGGGAACTGCATCGTTATTCATTTTACGTGACAACATCTGACTCTCCTTTTGGATTTCTTTCCAGTTTTGCCAGGTATCAGAAGCCTCGCCATCAATAACCCCCTTACCGGTTATGGCTACATTGGTAAGGTCTTTTCCGTAAATAAACGGACTGTAATTATAAAGCAGCGTTCCTTCCCAGCTGGTTTCCACAACGGGCAGATAATATTCGGGGTTGGAAGCAAACTTAAGTACCGCTCCTTCTTCAATTCTAAGATTGATATTGCTAACAAAATGAATGGGGCCATTGAGATAATACATTCCCGGAGGTACCACGATAACTCCCCCTCCGGTATTTTTGACGGCAGCCATGGCTTTATCAAACGCTGGTTTGCTATCAAAAGAGGAATCATTTGCCAAAGCACCAAAATCATTAATCACAAGAACATTATCCGGGAAATCAGGAATACTGATTTGTCCCAAAATCTCTTCCTTACTATCGAATTGGGATTGTTGCGGAGAATTCGAGAGCGAACATCCCGCCAGGATAATAAAAATCACCGCGACATACCCCCATTTATGCTGTCTGATCCACATAGTTATTGTTTAAATATTTTTACCGGTCATTTCACAAATCATTTAGTCAACCCAAGCCCTTCAATATATCTGACAAATGATTCCAGACTGTTAATTTCTTCTTCTTTTTCACAGGCTGAAGTTACCCACAGAGAAAGATACTTTGTTGGCTCTGACACCAATTCAAACTGCTTCTCTTCCTTGGTAATACTCGCAAAATCATCAGGATTAAACAATACAGCTCCGCCAATATTCAATTGAACTGCCGCCACATCTTCGGGATGGATGCCCCATGTACAAATAAAATTATCAGACTGTCTGACTTCTGTTTTATCATGATAATTGATGCCCGTCAGAAAATAAACCGGATTACTGCTCAATGCAAAAGCCTCGACCTTGGCCTCCCGATGTCCGGAGAAAACGGTAACCCGCACCAACACATCAATGGTATCTCCCATATAAGGAATTCCTTCAGACAGCACTTCCATATAGGAGATTCCGGCTTCTTTTTTTACGCGGGCTGTTCTCTTAGTGACAGGATCCAGGAACATCTCTTCTTTGGTCTCCGGATTCCATAATCGAACACCTCCCATACCAACAGTGGAACCTACTTTGTACTGATCAGCCCCCAAGCCCTCATTCTGCTGCTCTTCTGTAGGATACCACCCTGCTTCTGCCAGTTCAAGTCCGGGACGCGTTTTATTATACACATCCACCGCCACTTTATGATCAAAATAGAGCCTTAACCCCATCCATTCATTTTCTATGGCAGGACCATGATGTTCCAGTTTTTTGTAGAGATCGCCTGTTTCCGAAGAAATTTCTGTTTTTTGTTCGTCTGTATCCTTCCATTTAAGACTGATGTCGGTTTTGTTTTGAGAATAACTACAGATTGTAACAAAAGTCAGTAGAACAATAAGTATTGATTTCATCCGTATAAAATTAATTTTTCAAGGCCGGATGGAACTCGCATGCAAGGAATTTATACATTGTCTTTTGTGACACCCCTTGCCATGCTCGTTTCATCAGTAAATAATTAAACTAAGTTATTGGTCTGATGGAACTCGCATGGAAGAACTTATACATATTCTCTTGTGCCAATAGTTGCCATGCTCGTTTCATATCACTAGTATTTTATTGGAAGTATTCATCACATAATAAAGCTCTTACATGCGGAAAACATTATTATTTCAAGGCTTCTGCCAGGGGAAATTGCATCCTTTTTAATTCCTCAACCACAAGACTCGCCATTTTCCGGGCTCCTGCAGGAGAAAAATGAGTGTCGTCTTTTTCCCCTTTTGGGTAATTGGGATGTCCCGCTTCTACCCATAAATACAATTCCTTAGAGAGGGAATCTCCTTTTTCACTCACCAATTCAGCGCTCAATGCGCGATGATCGATAACGGGGACATTCATTTCCTCAGCGACCTCTTTGGTGGCATCCGGATAATTTCCATGTGTGGGTATCAATATTCCGTTTTCATCGAATTTTCGACGAACCACAGAGGTCATCAAAACAGGGAAAGCCTCTCTTTGCCTAACATCCGTAACAAATCTTCTGAGATGATTCTTAAATTCCGGAAGGGTAGAGTATCTATCCCCTTTTGATGGACTTTCATCGTTATGACCGAACTGAATAAACACATAACTACCCGGAGTGATCCTCCCCATTAAGGAATCCCATCGTCCTTCATAAATGAAACTTTTGGAGCTTCGCCCGTTTTTTGCATGGTTTTCAAACTTAACTTTAGCAGAATCAAAAAATTCAGGAAAAACCTGTCCCCATCCGGTCTCCGGAAAAGCATCAGGTTTCTTATCGGCCATTGTGGAATCTCCGGCAAGGTAAACGTTAAAAACAGTAGGATTGGAACATCCGGTTATTAATAAAATCAGTATAAAAAGGAAAAAAGATCGTTTCATGGATAAAAAAATTATGACAACCAATTTGCAATACTCTGGTAAATCTTATTGACTATCATTGGTGACCGGTTAAAAACATGAGATTGCTTCACTACGCTCGCAATGACCGGACCTTGCAGTATATTAAGGGTTTGCAGAGGGCATTGCGAGCAGAGCGAAGCAATCTTCTTTCATTGTAATGGTTTTTTCCGGACAATAGTGATGGACTGTAAAAAACTATTCGACCAGACTATTGAACCAAATCTCTATGTTGACATAATCATCAGAGATTGATTTTAAAGCTGCGTCTTGCGGATTATTCGGATCCAACCCGTTTACTTCTTCCCAGGCATCCGGCATTCCGTCATTGTCTGAGTCCTTAGGATATTCTTCGGATTTCAGTTCGGGCCAACCGCCAACATCGGTCTGTGAATCGATTATTCCATTTTCTCCGTATGTAAAAGTTCCCTGCTGAACCTCTTCCATTATCCTGCGATCCACAGCATCTCGGTTCAGAGAAGCTCCGGCATGTAGAACAACCGCTTTAAAGGCATCTTCGGCACTAAGCGGAGTATAATCGGAGATTTGGTGAGGTTCCGAAACAAAAACAGAATCAGCCGGAAAATCGTCGATGTCTATCCCAAGAACATTGTTCTCAGTAATCTCAGCATTTTCGTGCATCACATTACCGGAAATATAATAATTGCTGAAGGGCTGATATGGCTCCAAAAACTCCTTTGATGCACTCTTTGACGTTGCCGGACCCGGTTTAAAATAATTATTCACAATGTTATAGTTCCCATCCTCACCGGCATACATACATTTCGACTTCCAGTTGTAAACTACATTATTTACCAGTTCGGCTCTTTCCAACTTAGGTTGTTTATGATATCTGCTTCCATGCAATCTGGGGTTGCGACTGATATGATGCACCATAAGATTACCAATAAAAGAAGCTGTTTTTCCACCCCAGATGCCACCATAACCGTGATCCCCTTTGTGGTGAACAGAAGAATTCATACTCTCACTGATAATACACCATTGCAGCGTTGAGTTTTCATTATCGTAAATGGAACAAACCTCATCGTTCCCCCAACTAAAGCTGCAGTGATCCACTATTACATTGCGGTTTCGCATGGATGTGAAGGCATCAACCTCATCTCCGGACTCATCTCCCGAACGAACTCTGATGTAACGAATAATAACATTATCATCTTTGACTTTTACAGGATAACCTGTTAAACATATTCCATCCCCCGGAGCTGTTTGTCCTGCAATGGTTAAGTTACCATTGTTAATATCAAGTGGACTCTTCAAATTAATATTACCGGACACTTTAAAAACCACAATCCTCGGACCATGCTTCCGAACAGCTTCACGAAGGCTGCCCGGTCCCTCATCATTCAGATTGGTTACCATTACTATTTCCCCTCCACGACCACCTGTAGTATATTTCCCCGCGCCAAGAGCTCCGGGGAAAGCAAGTGTGGATTCATCAGACTTTTGCTGAGAACAGGCCCATCCGGAAATCATCAACAGGAGGAGTGTTCCTACGACCTTTATTCTTTGGATCATTTATGCCTTTTTTTATTATCAACACGTTAAATGTATTCTTCACCCATTGCATCGGAGTTATCTGTTTAACTCAATGGCAGCAAGAATAAATGGGCCAACCCCTTTGGGGTCATTATCCACCTGAGTTTCGCTAATGTAATACTCATAAGTACCATCGCGATATGGATTACCTCCCAGCCCACAGGCTCCACAAATATGATGCATAGTAACAAGTCCTTTATCATCAACTGTGATCAGATGCTCCAATATGCCATCAAAAATATTGTTGGCTGTTTTAAGGTAAGATTTATCCAGGTAGCCTTTACGGGCTCCTTTAGCAAAAGCGTAAGCAAACATCGAGCTACCGGAGCCTTCAATGTAATTTCCCTCACGACCGCCCATATCAAGAACCTGGTACCAAAGTCCTGTTTCTTCATCCTGAACTTTCATCAGAGCATCGGCTGTATTCTGAAAAACCGTAATAATAGAATCCCGTTTGGGATGATCTTCAGGGAAATAATCCAGCACATCCACAATGGCCATCATATACCATCCCATAGCACGACTCCAGAAATGCGGAGAGCGGCCAGTCTCAGGATCGGCCCAACGTTGCTCTTTACTTTCGTCCCAGGCATGATACATCAGTCCGGTCTCCTCGTCGTGTGTCACTTCGTAAGTCAAAAGAATTTCGTGAGCAACCTCATCAAACCATTCAGGAGCATTAAACTCCCGGGCATACTGTGCTAGAAATGGTGTAGCCATATACACACCATCGAGCCAGATCTGCCATGGATAGATCTTTTTATGCCAATATCCGCCACTTTTTGTTTTGGGATGATTGCGCATCTGTTCCACATGCATCTCAATAGCCTTGCGGTATTTTGCGTCTCCTTTTCGCTTGTAAACAGTAATAATATTCTTGGCCGGATTAATTCTGTCTATATTGTAATCAGTAGGGTCATACTTTCTTACGTCGCCGGACTCAGTAACAAAATAGTCAACATAATCCTCCATGTACTGGGAGTAGATTGAATCCACATGTCCCAATTTGTCTATTGCCTGTCCCACCATAGCAATATCGTATTGCCACTTTATTTTATCGGGATTCAGATAATTGACCAGACTGTCGTGACGCTCAATCACCGAGTTGGCCATTTTTACGGACCATTTCTGGTTTTCTTCGGCAGGTTTTTCTTGCTTACATCCCGCTGAAGAAAGGAGCCCCACGATGGCCACTATGTATATTAGAATCTTCATGATTTAATTTTTTGATGTATTAATAATAATTGCCTCTTTCCCGAACTTATTTATCTCCGGAACGCCTGTCAATAAGTCTGAATCTGCACAAGCAAAAACAAGATACAGAAAATCAGTTCCCAAATCCGATTCCAGATGTTACCAGGTCATTCAGGTATATCTCAATATTTGTATAGGTATCATCAAGTTTATTTCCTGATACATCCGAAGCATCATTGGGGTTCAGTCCCTTTTCTGTTTCCCAGGCATCGGGCATTCCGTCGTTATCTGTATCTTCCGGAGATGTTCCGGGCTCCAACTCAGGCCACCCGCCAACGGCTGACTGAGTATCAATAATCCCCAGTGCTTCCCCATAGCTTCCGCCAAAAGTAGCATCTCCGTTTCTTACTTCACCTACGATACGTTCATCCACTACATCGCGAACCAGGCTTGCTCCCACATGTTCCAACACGGCAGTATAGGCATCTTCGGCAGAGGTGTAGTCAACAGCGGTAACATCAAACCTCGAGTCGGCAACGAGTTCATTTTTGTCACCACCACTCTTCAGGTCAATTCCTAACCAGTTATCGGCAGTTATCGAAGGAAATCCATCCACGTAATTGCCCGACACATAGAATTTACCATAAGACTCTTCATAATAAGCTTCAAAAATACGGTCGGGATGACTTCCGGTAGCAGGCCCTGCCTTGTAATAATTGTTGACAATATTGTATTGTCCCCCTTCTCCTCCATAGGAGGAATTATCTCCCCAGTTATAAATTACATTGTTGACCATTTCGGCCATTTCGCGGGTTATACCATCACGAACCCCATAAAAACGGGGGTTTCGGCTTTTGTGATGAGCCAACAAATTGTGATGGAATGTAGCATTGTAACCACCCCAAAGTCCTCCATATCCATGCGCTCCTTTGCCATGAACTGATTCGTTAAGACTTTCTGCTATCAGGCTCCACTGCATGGTGAAATTTTCATTGTCATAAAAGGAGGCACATTCATCGGTACTCCAGCTCATACTGCAATGGTCAATAATAATATCAGAATGTCTGCGTCCCCAGATGGCATCGCCCTCCACGGCATTCTCATCCCCCATTCTAAAGCGAAGGAATCGAAGAATCACATTGTCAGCTGCCACAGTAACCGGATATCCTGCCAGCGTGATACCACCTCCGGGTGCGGATTGTCCGGCAATGGTAAGATCACCATTTGATATTTTCAACTCAGAATTAAGATTAATCGTACCACCTACCGCAAAAACTATAGTACGTGCCCCTGACTGACCAATTGCGTAACGAAGCGTTCCTTCAGAAACTCCATCTTCCAGCGAAGTAACCACATAAACATCGCCTCCCCGACCACCGGTAGTGTACATACCACCACCTTCGGCACCGGGAAAAGCGATGGCCTGTTCTGTTGTATCATCCTGGTCATCATCTGTTTGATTGTCGTCTTCAGAATCATCCGGGTTTTCATCAGGAGTTTCCGTTTCAGGCTCTCCCGGACCGCTAATTTTCTCCTCTTCTTCACAAGCAGACAGAGAAAAAAGTACCAAAACAACAAAAAACAAATAAATAAATCTTTTACACATACTTAGCATTATTAAATAATTCCAATCGGGAGATATTAACAAAATTAAAAAACAGGGATGCAGCCCAAGAGCTGCACCCCGCTAAAAAACCAGGTTTATTGTATCCACCGGGGATCACCCATCGGCGCATTCCCCTCACCTGAATTACGTATTGGAGAATTAAAATCAATACTGAAATCACCATTTTCGGCATCAGCAAACGGACTTGCAGTATCATCAGTAATATTATTTGGTCCATTCAGTTCAGAACCTGAAAGATTAACCGCATTGTGATAATAGTTGTAATCAATCACAGGATAACTTGCTGCCGGGTCATCTGCACGGAATTGAGCATCTGCCATTTCAGAGAAAACATTATTTTTAACTGTTACCATGTTGCCTATAGTTCGCACATATACCACGCGATTGCTGGGAGTGGCAACATTGTAGAATGTACAGTTTTCAATATTAATTACCTGACCTTCGAATCCGGCAATATCGTCGCAACGCAGGAAGTGACGGGTACTACTGGAATTACTGAAAGTTGTGTTTGTAATAGCAATATTGGAAATAGCACAACTTCTCAAATCAAGAAACTCATTATTCCCAATGGTTACATTATCAACAATACAGTTATCAATTATCAGACTATTAACACTTCCACCTTCTGTTCCTCTAAGCAGTGAACGGTCATAATTACTAAATGTACATCCGCGAAGAATCAATTCATCAGCAGCAACAGCATCACTGCTGATACGTGTAGCATAGCTTTCTTTCTCCTCAGTATTCACGGCTCCCTCAAGGATGGTGTATCCAGAGAAATTCAGGTCTTCCAAAATCCAGCTAGTTCCACCTTCGAAGTAGAAAGCGGCATGAATTGTGGGTTTATCACTGGCATTCAATGCCTTCACAGTAAGCGAACCTGTAGCTGTAATTACACCTGAACTAACGGTATAGTCACCCGGCTCAAGAACAAATGTGCCTTCTCCTGCTGCATTAATAATTTCGATCAGATCTTCATCAGGACCAACAAGTGTGGCATCACCAATGTCTATAAGGGTTTTGAAACTAATGGATCCACGCTTAATTTCACCATTAAAAATTTCTGCAGTATAATTGGTTTCACCGGTCAGACCATCACACAATTTTTCACCCAGAGCCTGCTCGTCTGCGCTTATCTGATATTCCATTTCTCCACCTCCGGCAGAAGATATTACAATATGAGTTACGGCTTTCTCAGGATCCCATGAGATAACCACATCATTGGCGCCAACGTCATCACCCTCAAGTTGATAAAGAATATTTTCTGTAGGGGTCATAAAAGTCAGTTCAGCATACTCGGAATTATACTCAGGATTCTCAGCTATTGCCATTATCCGAACTGAATACCTTGCACCACCTTCAAGATCAGGAATAACAACGGGTAGTTCGGTTATCCCTGTAAAAGATTCAACAATATCAGTAAATTTCAGGCTGTCTTTACTAAGGTCCATATTATATGATTGGGCCCCCAATATTGGCAGCCAGCTTAACTCCACTGTTGTCCCGTCAAAATTGGTGGTCAATTCCACCGGACGAAATAAACGAACCTTCTTATTGGCTTCATCATCATCGTCGTCACAGGCTGGCAGAGTAATCATCAAACCGGCTGCAAATAAAAACATTAACTTCCAAAGATTAAATTTCATAGCTATTGAATTTTAGAATTAAAAACCATATTCATTAACAAAAGCGCCGTTCGCATCATCAATTACAGGCTGTGCAATTGGCAACAGATGTCTGTTCGGGTATTGATCCAAACCCGAAGACATCAGGTTTAGCCATTGAACAAATTCATCTTTATCTGTATCACCAATGCCGGACATCCATTCCACCCTGTCGAAATCAGGGATATTAATATCACCCAATTCTTCATCCAGATTAAGCGTCTGAAAATTCAAATCTTCAGGATCATCTTCAGAATACTGATAATAAAGATATTGAGGAACATCATCATAAGGAGCCTCTCCAGATACAATCCGACGGTTCATCTCGCGTGCTTCTTTAATCTTTTCATCCAGCAAATTCCACCGGATGAGATCATATTTTCGAATGCTCTCTCCGCCAAATTCAAGAGCTCTTTCATGGACAATGGCATCAAAAAAGTCTTCAGCACTTGCGAGACTTTCCACATAGTTTTCAACCAGTTCAGGATGCATTTCAGAATCAAAAGCTCTGCGTCGAACCTCTTTCAATGCATCCTTTGCCGCAGCCGTTGGGCCGTTCAATGCGTTCTCAGCCTCGGCAAACATCAGCAATACATCCGAATAGCGCATCATTGTCCAGTTAATTCCTGTCAAAAGTTTATTTCCAGCGTTCCGGTTGGCCGACAAATATGCATCCGTCATCCATTTCAAATTCCATTTAGCAAATCGGAATTGCGTTGGGTCCGTGTAAATCTCCATCTGAGGGAGGTTATTGTATTTATAGAATGCCACCGTTACCAGCCGACGACTGTCTTCAGGCTCAAAAGAATAGAGGTAATGAGGTAATGTAAGTGCACCACCCTGGTTACCGCGACCATACTTAGGGTTGGTATCATAACGAATACCAATATAATACCCGGCCTCACCACTACGTGCCATACCGTGTCCTACCTCAAAAAGACTCTCATAATACTGGCGATCAGGTTCAAGTTGATTCTGACGTACAAAAACATCTTTATAAGAAGGATTCAGCGAATGTACTCCTTCATCCATAATCTCTTTACACTCCTCACGGGCTATCTGATAATAGGTTTCCCAGTCAGAACCCCGCTCCATTGTGTTGGATTCAGCACGAAGACTGTAACCTCCCCTTGTTAAGGCAATGCGCGCCATTAATCCTTTTACAAAGCCTTTACTGATACGTTCGGGTGTTGCTGCATCACTTCGATCAATCCAGGGAACATATTGTTCAGCTTCCTGAAGGTCTTCAATCAAAGCTTCCAATATTACATCACGATTGGTCTTTGGGATAAAGAAGTTTGACCCGTCAGGATTGGTAGGTTCTGTCTTAAAAGGAACATCCCCCCAATTACGGACCAACTCAAGATAAAACAAGGAACGCAAGGTCAACGCCTCACCATAATAAGCCATCATTTTGGCTTTTGCTTCTTCATCGTCACCACTCATCACAGGACTGTCGGGGACCTCTGAAATCATGATATTTGCGCGCTCGATGGCACGATACAATACATTCCAGGGCTTTGTAAGTTCACTGTTACCGGGTGTCGCAAGATAATTCCCAATTCCACGCCGGCCATTATCACCATAATCCCCTGTACCAAAAGCGACCACTTCAATGTCTGAATTCATGGAAGCATACATTGGAAACATCTGTGAATAGGTATCATCATGCGTCATCAGCGAATAAATGCCATATAATGCATTTTGCGCAAAAGCCGGATTAGAGAATACCACATCGGTGGTATAACTCGATTTCGTTTCTGTCTCCAGGAAATCATCTTCACAACCAGTGAAGACCACAACCCCGAGCAGCATTGCTATCAAATATATCGATAAAGTTCTCATAATCATCAAATGTTTTTAGAATGTAAGGTTTACACCTGCAATAATTGAACGACTTCTGGGATAGGCAGAGTAATCAACCCCGGGAGTAAGCGGAGTGGAGCGTCTGGTATCCACTTCAGGATCATAACCTGTATAGTTTGTAAGTGTCCAGAGGTTGTATCCTGTCACATAAAATCTCAGCTTATCAACAAAGAATCGAGAAGTCAGATTCTCAGGAAGAGTATATCCCAGTGTCACATTGTTAAGTCTCAGGAAAGAACCATCTTCAATAGCCCAGGAGTGTAATACCACCCGACTCATCATTGGGTGCCATATTTCCACATTCTGATTAAGCATCTGAAGTCCTTCAGGACTATAAACAAAGTCGCCGGTCTCGGGATGAACGATAGAAAAACGATCTTCCCAATTCATTGATGAGAGAAGGTTCCCATAAAGTCTGGTATCAGGGAATGAAGTAAACTCCAATTTGTTGGCATTATACACATCATTTCCATAAACCCAGTTAAAAAAGGCCGAGAAATCAAAACCTTTATAGGTGGCTTGTAGGTTAAACCCACCAGTATGATCAGGATTGGCGTTACCTATAATGGTACGATCGTCTTCAGGATTAATAGCATCTCCCTCACCCCCGAGATCTTTAAATTTCAAGGTTCCCGGTCCAAAAAAACGAGCTCCAATTAATGTACTGTTGTCAGGTACACCTTCTTTCAGAGAATAAGATTCGGTGACGGGGTCATAGTTAAAATCACTGTATTTATACATTCCATCTGTAACATATCCCCACATTTGTCCTACAGGCTCACCTTCTTTTAGCAAATAATCACCCGTTGGTCCGGAAGAACTACCGTACCACTCTGAACTTTGAAGCGACATCTTTACATCACCCAACTTTTCAACATTGTTGATGTTAAAAGCAATATTAAATGAAGCACTCAGTGTAAAGTCGCGTTGCTGAATAATACGTCCATTCAAGGCAAGTTCCACACCCTGATTGGATGTTTCACCAATATTCTGCATCTGATAATTAAATCCGGTATTGGATGGAATATTAGCTCTTATCAAGAGATCTTTTGTTGTATTGTAATACGCATCAAAAGAACCATCTATCCGATTGTTGAAGAATCCAAAATCCAGACCTGCATTACGGGTATAAGTGGTCTCCCATTTCAAGTCAGGATTGGCGATAGTACTTCCGGGAACCAATTGATTCTGAAGATCCTCATCCACAAAATAAGGTTTATCATCATCGTTGGTGGTATAAACCATTTTCCACATATCATCGCCAATACGGTTGTTCCCGGCCGTACCATAACTGAGGCGAAGTTTCAGATTTGAGAGGAAATCGATACCACTCACAAAGGGTTCATCTGAAATACGCCAGGCACCGGCAACGGACGGAAAATATCCCCAGCGATTTCCTTCAGCAAATTTACTGGATCCATCAGCTCGCATGGTAACTGACAGAAGGAATTTATTCAAAAAATTATAGTTAAGGCGTCCGAAATAAGAGGATATTCGATCCTCAGGCGACTCAAACGATTCCGTAGGCTGCGGAGTTCCAAGATTCATCATCGCTAAAGCGGCATCCACGGTCACATCACTTGGAAAAAACCGGGACTCCATATCCAGACTTTTAGAATTATAGGTATAAATCTCTTGTCCCAACAACAAATTAATATTATGACCTGGAAGAACATCATCCTTGGCGTATGAGATGGTATTGGCAACCCTTTGACGAAGACGCTCACTGGTATCAATGGTCACCATTGGGGTTCCACCACTGGTATTTTTTGACTGTGAAGTAGATGGCCCGTAGAAACGATCATCCCTGCGATTTTCAAATTCAACTCCCCAATCACTTTTCAGTGTCAAGCCGTCAATTATCTCATAACCAATTCCGGCATTAAAATTAATACTGCGACGGTCGGAGTTCCGGTAATCATCGTTTACCACATCCACCGGATTGTAAAGTTGACTGGCAGCCTCCATATCCGTATCAAAGTCAACTGCAGCCAAAAAATCCTGCAGCCCACGTACCGGAGCATATTTTACAGCATGTTTCAAACGACTATTGGAAGAAGACCCTTCGGTGGAAGTTCCTGCTCCTGTCACATTGGTATCCGAAAACCGGGTATTAAAATCAACAGTCAACCGATCAGTAATCTCACTGTTAATCTTAAAATTGATATTATTTCGCAAATATCCTGCCCCCAGCATTATACCCTCATCATCGGTGCGAGTCATACTAAGATTATACTTTGTTTTTTCAGAACCACCGGTCACACTGACATTATGGTATTGAGTGATGGCTTCGCGACCAAAGAGTTCATCCTGCCAATTGGTGCCAGACTGTGCTTTGTAAAGTTCAAGATCACCAAATACACCATAATAACGCTGAAAATTGCGGGCAGTGTTTCCACTCTCGCCACCAAGCTCATATTGCCAAAGAGCATATTCATATGGATCAAGAACATCAAGTGTTTTGGCAATTTTTTTAACCCCGTAATACATATTATAATTAACAGTAGTCTTTCCGGCAACCCCATCCTTAGTTGTAATAATTATAACACCATTAGCTCCCCGGGCACCATAAATAGCAGTAGATGAAGCATCTTTCAACACATCAATCGATTCGATATCCGAAGGAGCAATGTCGCTGATACTGCTCACGGGAAAACCATCCACAATATAAAGCGGGGAGTTGTCCTGGGTTATTGAACCACCTCCACGAACGCGAATTTTTATTTCTGCATCAGGAGAACCTTCCGTGGTGGTAATTTGTACCCCGGCCAGGCGTCCTGTAATGGCTTGCGCAGTAGATGAAACAGGAATATCCTGAAGATTATCACCGGAGACTGAAGAAACCGACCCGGTAAGATCACGCTTTCTAACTGTTCCATAACCGATGGCAACGACTTCATCCAGACCAATCGACGACTCCTCCATTGTTACATCAATGACAGACCGCCCATTAACTTCAATTTCCTGGTCAGAAAAACCAATAAATCTAAAAACAAGTACTGTATTCTGAACATCGGAAACATCTAAGGAGTAATTTCCGTCAATATCGGAAACCGTCCCTGTGGTTGTTCCTTTAATAATTATGTTAACGCCCGGAAGCGGATCACCATAATTATCGGTAACCGTCCCCCTCACAGACGTTTGCTGCTGAGCCCGTCCCGAAAAGGAAATAAAGACGAGAAGTCCCAGTACAAATAAAGTTTTGAAAAATAGTTTTTTCCTCATAACAAGTTTGATTTTAAAGATGATTTAAATCTTATGCTGAATTTTTATTCAGGATTGGGGGTATTGTGATAAATGCTAAAATACAACAGATCCACCTAGCAGGTATCCGAATAAATATCTAAAATGGTGTTGCAAATTGTTAATTACCATAGGGTGTATTTTATCTAAACACTGATACAGTGACACTTAAACTGAATTAATAAATCTTAATTAATAAAGAAATTAAGATTTCACTGTATTAATAGTCAACGAAAAACAAGGAAGTGGGTGCTGATTTGAGTAAAAAAAGGGAATTGAGCTGTTTCCAGGAAAAAGCAATAGAACAAGAATTACACATTATCTTGAACAAGAGGTTTTAGGTATCACAATAAAGCTGCCATTTATCCCAAGAGTCTTTATCAGCATGATATTTCTTCATTTACAAACACTGTTGTCCGGAAAATCCATTATTATGAAATAAGATTGCTTCGCTCTGTTACCAATGAAACGAGCATGGCAACGATTGCCACAAGAGAATATGTATAATTTCTTGCATGCGAGTTCCATCCGACCTTAATTAATAAATTTTATACGAATGAAACCAGATATTAACAAAGAATACCAAAAAGTCAGTTTCCTTTCCGTCGTAATAAAGATTCCCCAACTGGTTAGAATTTTGGAGGTATCCGTTCGCCATCCCAGACGCAACAAGTATTGCAAAAGTAGCTGCAAAACAGAAACAAGCAGGGGCGGCCCAATACTTTTTGGACCGCCCCATCTAAAAAACAATCAGTCAAATATCTAAAACCCTTAATTAATCTTTACCTCATCAGCCTCAACCTCAACACCAACCTTCACCATCTTTTTCACATCAGGCAAGGAGTTTTGTTGAATATTGATATTATCAGTAAGCTCCCCAAAGATACCAAACGCGGTATTTCCGGAAACTTTAAACTCCATTTCTTCAGCTTCAATGTTTTTCCCGTTGTAAATCATAAAAGCAGGGCCCTCATCTGCCGTAACTTTCACGTTTCTCATTTTAATACCATCTGCATCAATAATACTTACACCGTTGGTGCCTCTTAAAACAGCATTCTCCAAATGCACATTTTGCAGATTCATTTCCGGAAGTCCCATAAAAAAGGCAGCATTTCCAAAGCCATTGGCACGGATATTTTTCATAAATATATTTCTGAATGCAGGGGTCTCTTCAGTGACAGGAGCTGCTTCAGCACGCTCTTCAGCAGGAGCACTATTACCACCATCATCCATCACAGGAGCATTACCTCCATAAAACAAGTTAAAGCGAATGGGCTCGGTAGGAATATCAATCATATCAATATTAGAGATGAAAATATTCTCAACAACACCTCCCCGGCCACGGGTGCTTTTGAAACGAAGTCCCACATCGGTTCCCATAAATGTACAATCAGAAACATGGACATTTCTAACGTCACCAGACATTTCACTTCCTACCACAAAACCACCATGACCATGGTACACAATGTTTTTTTTCACAATTACGTTCTCGGTGGGCATACCTCTTCGTCGTCCATCTTCATTTTTCCCTGATTTAAAGCAGATGGCATCATCACCCACATCAAAGGTATTGTTGTAAATCACCACATTTTTGCAGGATTCAAGATCCAAACCGTCTCCATTTTGTGAATACCAGGGATTCCGAATGGTCAGATTCCGGATGGTAACATCCTCACTCATGAGCGGATGAATATTCCATGCAGGAGAGTTCTGAAACGTAGGCCCGTCAAGCAAAACTTTTTTACATTCTTTGATACTCACCATCACGGGACGCAAAAAATCTTTCACCTGTTCAAAGGCCTCCCGGTTATTAAAATCAGGAACGTTAAAATTATCGCGACTGTCTCCTGCTTTTGATTTTTCGGAAGGGTACCAGATTTTCCCGTCGTCACTGAGGACTCCGCCCGATTGAACCAGATTCTTCCATTGGGAAGCAGTCATCTTACTTTTCTTAACGGGTCGCCAGGCATCTCCATTTCCATCAATAACTCCATTTCCGGTGATGGCAATATTTTCCAGATTATGTGCATGAATGGGCGACATACAACGATAGGTATCCAACCCTTCGAAACTGGTTTTTATAAGCGGATACTCATCAAAATCGGAGCTGAAGCGAATAACAGCCCCGTCCTCCAAATGAAGATTGATGTTACTCTTCATCTGAATGGGCCCTGTTAACCAAATACCTCTGGGAACAATCACCCGTCCGCCCCCGTTTTCACTAACCTGCTGAATGGCCTGAGCAAATGCATTTCCATTTGGAGTAAGGGCATCACCCACCGCTCCAAAATCGGTAATTGACACCGAATAATCGGCAAACGAAGGCTCCTGAACAACAGGCATTTCAAACTCCACCCCGCTGTAAACGGACTTATCTTTTGTTTCGGGAGACTTTTCTTCTCCCACACACCCCAAACTGTTTACCAAAACGATTAAAGCAGCCAGGCTTCCCTTAACAAAGAACACTGGTATTCTCATAAACTTATGATTTTTCCTGTAAAAAATTAAGAATGCCTAAAAATTCAATATTCAGGCCACAAGGATCTGTCGATATCTTCATGCATTCTATCATCAAAGGGGTAAGGCACTTATGTGTCTGCAAATGGAATCCGGAACACCCCGGATACCATTTGCAACACCAAAGCATGATACATTAATCATATGCCGGATTCTGAGGATATTCTCCCCTGTTCAAATCGAGAGCATCCTGAGGAATCGGGCGCAAAATCTTTAGTTCTCCACCCTTACCAACAAACCAGTCTGCAGACTCAATGTCCTTATTGTACATTACAGTCCTCTCTACCAAGGTTCCTGTTCGCTTCAGATCGAACCAACGATAATATTCACCAGCTAGTTCCCGGGCACGTTCATCAAGAATAAAGTCGATATTAACATCACCTGAAGTAATGTCGGCAACTCCGGCACGCTGACGAACCTCATTGATACGATCTGCTGCAACCTGAGTATTATCGAGCTGATAGTAAGCCTCCGCAGCCATCAAATATGTTTCAGCTAAACGAGCAATAATAAGATCACGGGTACTAACAGTCCCGTTACTTGAAAACATAGATTTGGGATCATCGAATTTTCTAATTGCTATGGTCGCGAAATCAAGAGCAGAAGATTTAGAAGCCTCCAAATCTTCATAATAATGGAAGACAGCTCCGGGATGCTCCGCAAGATAAGCTGCCTCAAAGACCTCATTGCTTTCCCAAGGCCGCGCATAGTAATGCTTCACACCAACGGTAGAAAGATCCTCTACCCTGTAATAATCATAATATGCATCATAAACAGTTGTCATAAATGTACCTTCCCAACGGGTGTCATTTTCATTGTACAGATCCAACAAATACATATTCGGGCATAGATTGTACGAACGCCAGGGAGCATCTCCGGCATTTTCGCTACCTCCCATATACGGTCCGAAATAACTTGACTGAGAATGACCAAGCTCATCAGGAGCTGAGCTAATAGAATTATCAGAATACTGAACAGAAAAAATCACCTCTTCATTCATTTCGTTCCCAGGCCACCATAAATCGTGAAACGAAATGTTCAGTTGTTGTCCGTTGATTACCTCATCAGCCAGGGATGCAGCTTGCGAGAAATCATTTTCTGTTCCAAAAGATTCATAACCTCTGGTCAGATAAACTTTAGCCAAAAGGTTAGTCACTGCCCTACGGTTTACCCTGCCTGAAAATGCTTCGGTACTTACAAGTCCCTGTGCCTCTTCCAACTCATTAATTATAAATTCATAGATATTTTCAGCACTTTCACGGTTCAATTCAGTAACAGGTTCATCAATCATTTCGGTAACCAGTGCTACACCTCCAAAGCTCTGAACCAAAAGGAAATAAGCATTGGCCCTGATAAACTTCAATTCTCCAATGCGGTGTTGAAGAGCATCGAAAGACTCTGTAATAGAGCTATACTCAAGCCCCATATTACAAGCCTGAACTGAGCTGTAACAATTTTCATAAAGCGGCAGAATCTCTGATTCAGAAGCCGTCAAAAACCTGTACTCACTAAGTCCGACAGGCTGTGCCTGACGACCCTCCACGAACATGTCGGTTCCGGCACAAAACATCCATGGTGCAGGACCGTAAATATCGCGCATTGAACTATAAGCAGCGTTGACCAGCGTTTCATAACCGTCAGAGGATTTATAATACTCATCGGCACCAATGTTTGACAAGTTTTCTTCTTCCAGATAATCGGAACAGCCGGAGGCCAGAAAACCCAATAATCCTAAAAATATAAATATCTTCTTCATTTGATTTTCGATTTTATGAATAAGTACGGATGGGAAAATTCCATCTTTTCTTGACTTCATTTGCACTTTTTAGAAATATAAAAACTCCTTAAAATCTGGCACTAACACCAAATTGATAGGTTACAAAGCTTACACCTCCGGCACCATAATCAGAACCAGCCCATTCCGGATCAAAGCCGTCATAATCCGTGAATACGAAAGGATTCAGCACATTGGTGTAAATTCGAAGATGGCTCATCCCTAACCTGCCGGCCACACTTTGATCAAAAGTATATCCTAATGATATGTTTTTAATTTTCACATAATCCACCAATCGGTAGTACCCCACTCCATCATTTCGCCAATAAGTACCGCCATTCCTTGGCTGAGGATATTCATTCGAATACTGAGCAGGAATTCCGGCATCGTTTTCAGGAATGTACCAGTTATCCACATCAAGTTTGGCACGACCACGATCACGCATATCTACGAAATTGGAGTGAAATCCACTGTAAACAAACATCCCCTGATTGGTAAAAAGATTCATTGAAAGATCAAATCCCCTGTATTTAAAATGTGTGGAAAAACTTCCTGACCAATCGGGATCAACAGAACCAAGAATCATACGGTCATCATCAGGAGTTATTTCTCCATCGTCATTGACATCCACAACTTTTGCCTGTCCTTCTGTTTGCCCATAAGTGGCAGCTTCAGCAGCTTCATCAGCTTGCCAAATCCCATCAAACTTATAGTTGTAGTGAGTCCTTATGGGTTCTCCGATAAACCAACCGTTTCCGATGTCATCAACCTCTTCCTGTCCATAAAGAGAAACAATTTCATTGGTATTCTTTGAAAAAGTAAAAGAAGTTCTCCAGGAGAAATCTCCATTATCGATATTAACGGTGGTTAAAGAAAGTTCAATACCTTTATTCCTTACTGAACTAACATTGGCATCCAACTCCTCCCAGCCTGTTTCTTTGGGCAATTTTTGTTTCATCAGCAAATCCTCTGACAAACGGTTATAAATATCTACAGACCCGAAAATTCGATTTCTCAAAAAGCCAAAGTCCAGCCCCAGGTTTAACTCGGAAGTGGTCTCCCAGGTAAGAACTTTATTTGCAATCTGTGAGGGAATAAATCCATTAACCGTATTATCCCCAAAACTATAATAGGTCTGCCTGTCGGCATAACTAACTGTTTTATATGGATCTACATTTTGGTTTCCTGTAAAACCGTAACTCACACGCGCCTTCAGGTTTGAAAGGGAGCCAAAATTCTCCATAAAAGGCTCTTCACTTACGCGCCAGGCAAATGCTCCTGAAGGAAAAGAATGCCATTTATTTCCTTCTGAAAGATTGGAAGCTCCATCCCAACGATTGGAGAGAGTTATCAGATATTTATCATTGAAATCATAATTGAGTCTTAAAACATATGACATCAATGAAGTATTGATGTAATTTGATCCAATATTAAAACTTGATTGTGCTCCCGTGCCCATATTGTAATACTGGGAATTAAACGGGAGATTTGTGGTGGACATCCTGGACGTTTCTATTCTTCGCTCATAAATACTGTAAAGTCCCATTAAATTAAAGTGATGCATGCCGAAGCTTTTATCCCAGGAAACCTGATTATCCCACGTATAATTCAGATCCTCCTCTGTGTCTCTCTGAGCCAAAGCCTGATCTCCGTTGCTTGCACCATCATCGGTTTGAGCTCCCCAGGATCGTCCACGACGAAACTGATCATAGCCAATAGAAAAAGTTGTTTTAAAAGTCAGCTCTTCAATTGGCTTAAATTCCAAAAATACATTTCCAACACCGTTGTAACGACGGGTATTGTCTGATGAATTATTGATTTCCAGCAAGGGGTTGTAGGTACTGGTTTTGTTAATCAGGTAATCGCCTTCCGGAGTGGTATATTTTCCCGGCATCGGAACCAGTACTCCTGTAGAATCACGCGGTGAAAGCAAAGGGTTAAGTCTGAAGGCTTCCCTCATTGCTTTCTGACTGCCCATTTCCTGTTCTGTAAGAGAAACATTTAAACTGGCCCCGGCAGTAACCTTCTCCGACACTTTATGATTTACACTGGTTTTAAAAGTGTACTTATCAATGTATTCATTATTAAGGTTTCCCTCTTCGTTCTGATAACCAATGCCCATAACATAGGAAACATTTTCATTGGCACCGGAAATGGAAATGTAATGATTTTGTTGTTTTCCATTTTTTAATACTTCATCATACCAATCTGTGGTTTCATTGTTTTGGGCCCGGCGTAACAACTCACTGTTTGCAGTACCCAAATAAGAAGCTTCATGCTCCTGGGCATCAATGATACCATCTCCATTGGAATCACTTGCCGTAGCCAGATAAGCTGATTTATGGTAGTACCACCACTTTTGACCATCCATAAGTTCAGGAAGACGTGCCGGTTTTCTAACCCCGTAATAACCATCATAAGTTACAACAGCTTTAGACTTACTATCAGCTCCCTGTTTTGTGGTAACAATAACAACACCGTTTGTTCCCCTGGATCCATAAATAGCTGTTGATGAGGCATCCTTGAGAATATCAATACGAGCAATATCCTGAGGGTTTAAAAAATCGATCCCATCTGTAATAACACCATCTACCACATAGAGCGGTTCACTATCATCTGACAAAGTATTTTGCCCTCTGATCTGGATGTCAAAACCATCCCCGATACGCCCGGTGGCCGAGGAAATCTGAACCCCGGGGACTGCTCCCTGTATGGACTCAAGAGGACTGGTAGTTCCTTTTTCCGTAACCATATCTGCATCGAGGCTTCCCACCGATCCGGTCAAGTCTCTTTTACTAACTGTTCCGTAACCAATCGCAACGACCTCATCAAGCCCTATAACGCTTTCCTCCATTTGTACATTGATAGTCGATTGATTTTGGACAGGAACTTCCAAATCATTAAATCCAATAAACTTAAAAACAAGCACCGCCTCCTCTGCATTGGTAACTGATAGTTCATAATTACCATCCACATTTGAAATGGTCCCAGTAGTAGTACCCTTTATAATAATATTTACCCCCGGTAACGGTAAACCATCAGATACAGAGGTAACTTTTCCCCTGACCATTAATTCTTCCTGCGCATGTGCCGAAAAAAAGACAGCACTGAGAAACAACATGAAGAACAATCTTAGAAAATTGTTTTTTTTCATAATTCTTTTTAAAATTTGGTTAGACATAAATGATTTCATCAATCATTAAAAACTATGTTTCAACAACATCCAAAATCACTCCTGCAATATATGAGGTAAAAAAACCATCCGGAAGGCGCAAAATATCAGAAAATGTGTTTCAAATTGTTAACTTTTACCGGGGTCATTTTATCAAAACACTGATTTACTACAATTTACCGACCAATCACCCACTTAATTAAATTATATAAAACCAAAAAAATGTTGCATTTTTGCAGGTGTCCTGCTACATAAAGACAGGTAATGCTGCTTCCACAAAAAGCAACATCACGAACCATTAATTATTCGGATTAACATATGTCGGCACTCAGGTTCATTACTTCTTTTTTAATACTCTCTCTTTCAATCCCTTCAATCTTATTGGGGCAGGAAATTTTTCGCTTTGAGCATATAAGCACACAGGAAGGATTGTCACAGAACACCGTTTCAGCAATGTATTGCGACAAGGATGGTTTTATCTGGGTTGGGACCAACAACGGATTGAATCGTTACGACGGATACAATTTTAAAGTATTTAAGGGAAATGATGATGACTCCGGAATGCTTATAAACAACAGAGTTACAGACATCTGGCAGGATAAGCAGGGATTCATCTGGTTTATGACGCACGATGGGTATTATCATTATTTTCATCCGGCTCTGGAAAAAATCCATACCCTTCCCGGATATCTGGAAAAAGTATCGGACGATAATTTAATTATTACCGATTTTGAACAGTACACCGATGATGAAATATGGCTGGGCTTGAAATACCAGGGTGTTTTCAGATTGAAGAAAGAGGGTGAGCAGTTTCAGTATGAAGTAACCCACTTTCTCAATCGGGGTCAGTATGCGTTGTCCAACAATGATGTTTCATTTGTAAAAAAAGACAGCACAGGCAACTTATGGATTGGCACTCAAAGGGGAATAAATTTCGTTGCAAGAAAAGATATCGAATCCGGTGCCCCGACGTTTCAGCACTTTTTTGTGGATTACTCATTCACTTCTTATTGTGAGACCGATGAGCATGTATGGCTGGGTACCAGTGACAATGGAATCATTCTTAAAGACAAAAATGACAACCTTTTTCTTCAAATCAATCAGGAAAACACCTCCGATTTAATCAGCAATCAACTCACCCGGCTATTTATTTCTGAATTGGGAGATATTTATGCAGGATTCAGAGACCGCGGAATGATGCAATACGACGGTGATTTAAAGAAATGGGAAAAAATGAACATTTCCGGAAAGAATGTGGATAAGATTTATGAAGATCATCAGCATCAAATATGGATAACCACAGAGACATTTGGAGTGGACAGGTTTAATCCAAAAGATAAAACCTCCAGGCATTACCGTCTTTCACCACCATCGAGAGAAAACTCCACCGACCTTGAACGACATGTGTTTTTTGAAGACAACAACAATAACTTCTGGATTGGACTGCACGAAGGAGGATTAGCCCTGTATAACAGAAACACCGATCAGTTCAGTTTCTATCTCAATGACCCCAACAATCCGAACTCCATCAACTCCAACATTGTCGCCAGCATTATCCATGACCACTCAGGTCAGCTCTGGCTGGGCACAGGTCAGTATCTGGGAGGAATAGAGAGGGTAATACTAAGAACTCCGGGCTTCCGGCATATCCTGCCCCAGAATGAGATAAAAGAAATATCAGACAATGTAACCCGGGCATTACATGAGGATCAACAAGGGCGTCTTTGGGTTGGGACCAAAGCCGGACGTTTGCATGTAATGGACTCACTTTACAACGAAATAGCTGTTTACAACGAGTTCACAACCGACAAAGGGGTGGTTTCAGGAGCAAATATATACTCCATCATTACCGACACTCAAGGGTATTTATGGCTGGGCACCAAGGGGAAAGGAATTTTGGTGAGCCAAAAGCCTCTGAACAAATACTCAGATCCCGCAAACCTCAGATTTTACAATTATCAACACAACCCATCCGATTTCACGTCACTCACCCACAACAATGTTTATTGCATTGTGGAAAATGAGGAAAACGAAATCTGGATTGGCACCTATGGAAACGGATTAAGTAAGGTAAAGACAAATTCCGACGGGAGCAGGTATTTCCAAAACATTCACAGCCAAAACAGCACGCTGGGAAGCAATATGGTCAGAAATATTGTTTTTGACTCCAATGGACGAATGTGGGTGGCTACAGGTTTTGGTTTATATATGCGTACCCAAGCAGATGAGGGATCATTTATGAGTTTCTTTTATACCCCTGAAAGAGACCAAAGTCTCAGTTACAACGATGTGGTGCATATTTTTGAAGATTCGGACAACGATTTATGGTTCGGCACCCTTGGAGGAGGTCTTAATAAACTGGAAAGCATCAAAGATTCAATCGCATCGTTTTTGCACTTCGACAGCAACAATGGTTTGGCCAACGACGTGGTGCTTGCCATGCATGAAGGAAAACCCGGACAAATATGGGTAAGTACCGAAAACGGACTGAACCGCATCAACAAAAACACCGGAACCATAGAAGCCTTCAATGCCAACAACGGACTGAGCTTTAACATGTTCATGGAAAACACCTGCCTGAAGCGCAAAAACGGTGTTTTGCTCTTTGGAGGCTACAAAGGGATTGAGGCTCTGGACAGTGACAAAATCAGCGTAAAGAACTACAGTCCTAAAATAGAACTCACCAATTTTCAGCTCTTTAACAAAGATGTATCAACATTGGAGCCAAACTCTCCCCTGAACAAAACCATTACCTACACAAACCATCTTACCCTGAAACATTTCCAGTCCAGTTTCAGCATTGAATTTTCAGCATTGGATTATCAGGATCCGGGCATTGTACAATACGCCTATTTCCTGCAAAACTTCGACAACAACTGGAACCAGATAGGTAACCAGAACAAGGCCACATTCACCAATTTGCCTCCGGGGGATTATGTTTTTAAAGTTAAATCCACAAACCGCATGGGAGGATGGATTGAATCTCCGCGTGAATTGAAGATTACCATTTTGCCGCCCTGGTACAAAACCAACTGGGCATATATGGGGTATTTTATCCTTTTCATTGGTTTTCTGGCAGGAATCCGAAAAATTGTCATTAAAATCAACCGGTACAGAAACGAACTCACTGTCGAAAAGAGGATTAATGAACTCAAACTGAAGTTTTTCACCAATATTTCGCATGAAATCCGAACTCCATTGACCCTGATTCTGGGACCGCTGGAAGACATCAAAAGCAAGACCCGACAGATATCTCCTGAAATCTACAAAGAATTACAGATTGTGCACAAAAACGGGAAGCGCATGCTTCAGTTGATTAATCAGTTACTGGATTTTCGAAAGATCCAGAACAACAAGATGCGCCTTAAAGTAAGCCAGTTCAACATTATAACATTTACCCGTGAGGTATTTGACAGCTTTGTTCCAATGGCCCATCACAAGAACCTGGAGTTTTCATTCCAAACCGATCAGGAGGAAACAAACATCTGGGCGGATGCCACACAAATTGATGTGGTACTTTACAACATATTAAGCAACGCCATCAAATTTACACCCAAAGGAAGAAAAGTAACCCTTTACATCAGTCATTCTGATCAAAAACAACTTACCATCTCGATCACCGATGAAGGCAAAGGAATTCCTGAAAAGAACCTGCAGGATATTTTCTCGCGATATACAATCTTAAGCGATCAGGAGATGTCAGGCACGGGAATAGGTCTCTCCCTGGCCTACGAAATCACCCGCTTGCACGGGGGACAACTTTCGGTAGATTCCACAGAAGGAAACGGAAGCACTTTCAGCATTACCCTGCCTGTCGGGAAACAACATTTGACAGGACGCAACGATGTGGACTTTGTCGAAGAAGGAGCCCCCCACCATCATCCGGTAACAGAAGACACCTTCATCCCCCGGGACACTGATATTCAGTCCGATCACAACAATTCAGCCACCAACAAACCGGCAGTGCTGATCATAGAAGACAATGCTGAAATTCTTGAGTACATCAATCAGGCACTCAGAAGCCTCTTCACAACAACAAAAGCGCTCAACGGAGAAGAAGCACTGAAGATCCTCGAGAAAATTCATCCTGACCTCATCATTACCGACGTTATGATGCCCGGAATTGACGGTTTGGAGCTGACTGAACGTTTGAAGAAAGACTTTAGCACGAGCCATGTCCCCATCATCATGCTCACAGCCAAAACAGACATCGAGGATCAGATATCGGGTCTTCAGTGTGGTGCCGACGCCTACCTGCCCAAACCATTCAACACAAAGCTTCTCAAAACAGTCGCACTAAACCTGATAGAACAACGCAAACGAATTATCGCAAAATTTAGAGACAACAAAACCATAGATCCTGAAACCCTTAAAGTAACCAGTAAAGATGAAGAGTTTCTTCAGCAGTTGGTTGCATATGTTCAGGACAATTATTCCAATGAATTTTCCATAGAAGAACTGGCTGAACAGATGTGCGTGAGCCGGACAGTCTTCTACAATAAAGTTAAAGGATTGACAGGCATGAGTCCGGTGGAGTTTGTTCGCCAAATGAAACTCAAAATTGCTGCCCAGTTATTGGAAAAAGGCTATAATGTATCCGAAGTCTCCTTTCGGATTGGCTTTAATGATGTGAAATATTTCAGTAAACAATTTAAAAACCTGTTCGGTTATCCCCCCAGCAAGCATAAAGAAGTTTAAGGCAAAAAAAATATAAACAATAAAATGAGCATGGCAACGGTTGCCACAAAAGAACATTTAAAGGCGTATTCAGGCGTATTCCTTTCAACTGTAAAAAATAAATTTCATACGGATCAGCTGTGCTCTTAAAACCAAACATACGGCATCGGCACCAACCTCTCCATTTTACCTGACGAACCGGACACTATATAGGAATTTAGCCTGATCAACTTTTAAAAAACTCCTCTCTCCGGTAACTTTTAAAGCTACCGGAAGAAAGGAGAATTGAAATTAACAGATATTTTGAAATTTTCTGTGCCGGGAAAATCATTTCAAAGAAGACGGTTTGATACACCAAGCATCAAAAGGCTTCTTTTTCCAATACAAATAAATCGGGTTTCTTTTGAGAAATTTGGAGCGACTCTTCATACAATTGCTGAATATTCCCCAGCTCTGTTTGGGCCCCTTCCCTGATAAAAAGTGGTATTTTATACATGGGGCTTTCAACCTCAATCCATTGTCCACCCTCAAAAACATCTCCCGGATTCCAGGCATCAACCCAACGTTCACCGGCAGGAAGATACATTCTGTGCAATTCCACGCCTTTCTGCCATATAGCCGACACCAAGATATCCTCTCCGTAAAGAAAGGTCTGCCAGTCACTCCAAGCATCCGACTGTTCGGGAAAATGCAAAAACAATGGTCGGACAATGGGCATTCCCGTCTCATTTGCTTCCACGGCGTATTGATGACTGTAATCAGCCAAATCGGAATGCAATCGGGCATAAACTCTCCAAATAGCAATTAATTCTTCATCATAGCCGGGTTCTGAATCCATACTCCAGGGTGCAAGGTCTTCGGTCGGACCGACTTCCATAATGGGATTAAAACACCCAAATGCCAACCATCTGGCAAAAACTTCGCGGTCTAAATCGCCCTGCCAGTAACCGCCAATATCAGACCCCCAAACCGGATAACCAATTACAGAACTTCGAAGCAAAGCAATAATGGCAGCCCTGAGGCCCTCCTGCGGAGAACCAATATCTCCACCCCAAAATGAAGTATATTTTGAACTTCCGGTATAGCCGGCACGTGTGAGAAGAGCAAAATCGTCTCCATGAATCTTTTTAGCGCTTTCATGAACCGTTTTGGCATACAATACAGGGTAATCGTTTCTTACCTCACGGGCTGAACGACCATCCGCAAACAGTACGTCGCGTGTTTCGGGCACCAACTCTTCTGACCGATCTAACTTAAAACCAGCAACACCCTGTTTCAGCATCTTCTCCGGGCCATTCTCCTGCCACCATTTACAGGCTTCTGGATTGGTAAAATCAATCAATGCGGCAGAGTCCGGATCAATTCCTCCGGCCGGACCTTTCATAGGCACCGAATATCCCTTTTCATGTGCAACCTGCTGCATATCTCCAGCCACCCAGGGAGCTATCCAGAGCATGAATTTCACATCACGCTCGCCCAACCAATTCAGCATAGCTTTCGCTTCAGGAAAACGCTGAGGATCCCATTCAAAATCGGCATAGCCATACACTCCTTTGGCCCAGGGACGATCGACCCAATAAACACCACATGGAATACCAAAAGCCTCCATCATCAGAATGTCCTCCACCAATTGACTGTTATATGGAGCTTTTACTTCGGTACCATCATAATAGGTTTGCTTATGCTCATGGTTGTCGCGCCATCGCCAGGGCTCAAAGGCCCATTTAGGCGGAACCAATGTAGGCCCAACCGCCAAACTATGTTGTTGAACAATTGTAGCAGGATTGTCTGCTGTGTAAAACACGGCAGAAAACGAAGGTCCCTCAAATTCAATCAGCACCATATCTTCATTGGTCTTACAGAAATCATAATGGCCCGGCCAGGTGCCCTCCACAAACATCCCATAATTGTTGGATGAAAGATAAAAAGGGGTGTACAACGAAAGTGTTGGCTTGATGAGCATATCCACGGCCTCGCCCCTCAAATTCATGGCTGTCTGAATTCCTTCTTTCCACGATTCGGTCTGATTTCCATCCACCGCACGCTCAAATAATCCGGTAAAATACTCATCATCAGAAGCATTGAGACCCAGCCCCCATTTCAAAATGTCCACTTCGGCATCCGAGTTCAAAGAAAGATGGTAAGAATCAGCGTTAACTTCAACCAATAGTTGAACTTCAGCCTCCTCAAGATTCCATTTTGCCAAATAGGAAGAATCCGTCCAGGTTTGCTGGTCGGGAAGTTCCTTAATCCAGTTCCGTCCATCTTTTGTTTCGAAATAAAAAGCCCCCTGATCACCGGAAATAATGAGAGGATTTGAAAGGTTTTCGAAATCAAGTTGAATGGACAGGTTTCCATCCTCATTTAAAAAGGATTGACCATGCCTGGGCGGTTGGCAGGAATAAGCCAACAGCAAAACTGTAAGAATAACAAGATATTTTTTCATCCGTTTAAAATTTTGTAATTATGTGATAAAGAACTAATTAAAAATTTAAGAACGAATGGAACCGCTTCGCTCTCGCATAATATTCTTTTAAACATATTCTCTTGTGATATTTATATTTAAAAAATATCATGCTCGTTTCATCAGCATATAATTAAACTAAGTTATTGGTCTGATGGAACTCGCATGTAAGAAATTATACATATTCTCTTGTGGCAATCGTTGCCATGCTCGTTTTCATTGGTAAAATTTTATTTTTTACAATTTCCAAAATCTAAAAGTCAGGGTTCAGATTCTCCCATTCAACGTCCCACGTTCCATCATCGGGAAACCCCGGGTTCTTTATTTCACACCCTTCCCACCCGGCGCACATCAAGGCAATGGTTTTTAGAAAACCGCCGTTTCCGGGAAGATATACTTTCAAACGATCATCCTGATAATTGTGTCCGTTCTTCAAGTAAGTATTTTTTTGAACATTCATTAACAGAGCTTCAAGAGCTATCTCGGGCTCATTCAGTCTTGCAGCGCACATGGCCACCATTGGATAATCCCATCCCCAGGTATGTTCCCAATTCCAGTTCTTCATTATTAAGTCCAGGGTATTCCGCATAATTGCAGTATCCACCTTTTCCCAAAGAGGCAGCATTCCGTATGTTCCCAATACCATGGGATGATCACGCATATTCTCCGGTTCTGAATAGGAATCAGGGGCATTTCCAATTCCCAGATACACACTATCCATTGATACCGGAGCTTTTAATTTAGTCCGGACTTCTTCCCACTTTTCATCGGGCTCCTCCTGTAAGCGTTCCTTCCATTTTTGGGCAATCGACAAACCCCAATGCCAGTAGGCCAACTCGAAAGGAGGATTTTCTGTGGTTTCACGATCCCAATGTTCCTGAGCCGGAATCAAAGGTGGTTTAAGATGATAAGTATCTGAAACCTCATCATAAACGGCAAAGTCGGCCATAAAATCAGCTGTGGCAAAAACCAGATAATCATATTTATTAAGTGTCTCTTCAGTTGGATTGGCCTGGTATTGCTGTTCGGCGAGATAAATAAAATGTGGTTGCTGCCAAACCAGGTAAGAACCGATGGAGGAAGGACTGTTAAACCCATCAGGCCCTGTCATCTTGGGCCATCGTACCCCTTTGTATCCCTGTAAATTGGTAAAATCAACGGCAGTCCGGTAAATATCGCTGTAAAACTCCAGTTGATCTTCAACATAATCAGTTCTTTGCCAATTGTAATAATGAGCGCTGTGCCACCATATCATTTCCAGATGAAACTTTCCAAACCAACTGTTAAAAACAAGACCCGTTTCCTGTGGGGGGAGATTTCCTGAACCATTTATCTTGGTCAGATATTGAGACAAGACCGTTCGTCGCTCCAGCTCCCGGGCCCTCGGATCGGTACATTTTGAAAAATCAACAGCCCCTCCTGTAGTCCAGAATTTCTCCCATTCTTTTTCATTGTTTTTTTCTGTTTCTGCAAACCCCGGAACATCAATATCCTCATCCGATGCAGAAAATAAGCAGCTAAATTCCAATGCCTGCTGATCAGGATTTGGGGTCAACAAAAAGCAGTGTGCTTCAGTTTTTTCAAACACAGCACCTCCTTTCCACCGGATATCTGTAAAATATTCATCCTCATCAAGAATACGTCTGATTGCAGCATGACCGTCCTCATTGACTTGCAATATTGAATGATGCTTATTGGGCGAACCAAAATCATATCCGGGACCTGTATGAACCGGGGCACCATAAGGGAAAAGCCATTCAACAGACAGCTGTTGAGATTCAATCAGCGGAGATTCAATTCGGGCCGAGATTAAATCTTTTTCCTGATGAACAAAAAGTTTTACAGTGATTGGCTGACCTTCAACCTCAAATTCACTGTAAAGTTCGCCCCGCCATAAATCGAGTTTTTGTTCCGGGCTTTTCACATCCTCAATCACGATTTCTTCACCATTGGACTTAATTATTTTCAGACGAATAATACCCAGGTGAAGCCGATGTGGATTGGAACGAAAATAATCTGCCGCCTCCATAGCACGGGGCGACGACTCAATCTGGTCTTCATAAGGAACCTCCCGTCCTTCTACTTCATGAGAACGATAAGTCTCTTTCCGTTGATACTCGGGAGCATTGGCAATACTCCTGAAATGAGGTAATGATTGTACATGATGGGGGAAGTCCGCACTGTCATATTTTTTATTTGGAATGGTATGCCACCCCCAGTTGGACATGGTACCTAAAGGAATTCCTTTTTCATATTCCTTATAGAAAGTCTGAAGCCCTGTAACATCTGCAGTAAAAGCAAAATTACCGTTACCTGCCGATAATGGTGTCATGGGGTCAAACTCTTCAACCACAATATTGTGACGATTAACAAGGGCAAAACGATCAATTTTATTGGTCTCCATCGGTGATTGACAAGAAGAAAAAAACAGAAGAAAAAAGGAAAAAAGCGTAATGACTATTTTACCGCGATAATGCATATCAAAAGAGAATTTGAATCATAAATCAGATTAAAAATAGGAATATAAATCGGATATCTTTTAAATTGGCTGTAATTTTAAGTAACGTTTATTTCATCCGTATAAAATTTATTTTTCAAAGTCGGATGGAACTCGCATGGTTGATTGTTTACATTCTCTTTTGAGGCAACCGTTGCCATGCTCGTTTCATCCGTATAAAATTCATCTAAGTTATTGATCTGATAAAAAAAGTATTTAAAATTACACTTTCTTCATGTCCCCCGACAAACGAAAACACAGAGGCCCGGCACCGAAGGACCACCTCCTTTTTTCACCGGAACAGGTTATTATCCTGAAAAAAGCTGCAGCAGATTACTGCTGGCTACTCGACCGGAACTATTCACCCAAAGCTGCTCTTAAGTTGGTGGGCGACAAATTCAAATTACAGGAAAGACAGAGACAGGCTCTTGACCGGTGCTGTCAACCACTCAGCCTGGCTGAACCTGTCAAACAAAAAGAAATCAAGACGAGCGCCTCCTTCAAAGACCAAACCGTTACAATAGATGGTTTCAATCTGCTGATTATTCTGGAAGCTGCCCTCAGCGGAGCCCCCCTTTTCAAAGGTAGAGACTCTCTGATCCGCGATATCTCCGGGCTGCACGGATCCTATCGAAAAATCACTGAAACACCACGGGCCATAGAATTAGTGGCAGACTTTCTTAGAACTCATCAGCCGACTCAGGTATTTTGGATTTTCGACAAACCGGTAAGCAACAGTGGCCGCTTGGCCAAACTGGTCGATGAAATCGGTCAAAAAGCAGGTATTTGTTGGAGCACCTCTCTTGAAGACCAGACCGACAACAAAATTGCACATGCCGACGGAATTGTTATCTCATCCGACTCTCAAATCCTTTTGCAATGCGAAAAATGGTTTAATCTTTCTGCTCACATAATTGAAGAGACGATTCCTGACAAGTGGATGATTGACATCTGGAAATAGCCGAAAAACACATCCCAAGACATAAACCACACCACTTAAGATTATTTAAAAAACATTTGTTTAATCTAATTCAGAACTCCGTTTATCCACAAATACAACACATTCACCATATTTTTCTGAAAACCAGATAGATTAACCCCCAAATCAGGTAACATATTAATTATATTTGGCGTTCAAAAGATAGGAGTGAACATTTTTGGAAAAACACATCTTCCATACAAGATTATTTCCTGATCACTCCTGATTTTCACAATTTTTAAGGGCCATAAATGCGTACTCCGGTATTTTACCGGTAAGTGCATTGGATTGTCATACTCTGAAGAGTTGAATTAAACCGACAATATTATGAAAAGGGCCCCAAAAAATTCCGATTACAGAGAGACCTCTCGTTTTTTTAACATTCCCATTATTATCCCCGGTAAGTTGCATTGGCATCTCATAATGTTCCTGTTTTTGTGAGTGAAGAAAAGCTATTGCACCTTTCGCTGTAACCCAACACTAATTTGATACCAATTCCCCAAAAGACCACATACTATGAAGAAACTTCTACCCCTGATCATTTTCCTGACAACTTTTACTGCAACCTTTGCCCAGGAAGGCACCAAACAGCTGATGCCGAATGCCAATGACCGATTATTTATCGAGTTTAATGTTTTTGATGACAGCAACTTCGGTCTCTACGATTGCGATGAACACGAACGCATCAATATTTTCCTGAATGCAGGGGAAAAAATGTTTTTTGGAATGAGAATGGTCAATCACAATTATGGTGGTTCCGTTCATACGGATCCGGATTATATGTCTTTCAGGATTATTGATCCGGATGGTCAGATATTCTTCCCATCAACCACTATGCCTGAAGATGGAGATCCTGGGTACATTAACAGTTACTCTGAAGCAATATCAGGTCCAAACGGTGCATTTCTCAACAACACATTGATTACCACTGGCTACCCTCCTATTTACTTTACTGCATCAAAAACAGGAAATTACAATATCCAGTTTCAAACCTGGGGCAGCAACCATCGAACCAATGGAGATAACTCAGTTTACAGACGCCGTTTTGCCCTTGAGTATTTTGATGTGACTGTTACCGATAGCGAGAACAACATCATCTCCAATCCCGGAGAGCCCAATAAATCTGCGGGTCGCTTGTGGTCTTACGGATGGCAGCTCACCAACACAAGTTTCTACGATTACCGGGTAAACGCGCACTTTTACGTATTCACCTCCGACGAGTTCATCAACAAGGTCAACTTCCGGATGTATCCCTATTCCTTTGTTTTTGTGGCCAATCGATATGGAATTACGCCCTACTCGGAGGAAAACTACATCAAACGGGTACAAAGTATGGAAGGCGACCAGGTAAGCGGAGAAGACCTGGCAGAATACAAAGTATTCCTAAATGATCCCGACCGCAGCGTGTGGCCCAATACCCGACTGGCGCCACCCACCGTTCAGGTGAAAGCCGAGGATCAGCTTTATATGGATTATCAGTATAATCGATACCCGGCCTACAGCGACATCGACCGGGGAACCATCCTACTGGAAAAAAACAATGAATCCTGCCCGCACGAAGACATCACTTTTTTCAGCATCGAAACCAACATAGAAGGCTACACAGCCATTATGCTTGATCTGGATGGCGATGGAGAATATTCAGCCGAAGGCAGTGACCGGGTCATCTATCGGGAACTGAAAAAAGGACTCAACTATGTGCTCTGGGATTTCAAAACAGATGGTGGAGCCGAAGTCGCTGATGGAGAATACTCTGCATCCGCAACGTTCTTCGGACGGGGTCCGGCCCATTTCCCCATGTACGATGTGGAACAAATGGATGGTATTACCACTTCGTCCATCCGCCCATTTAACCGCCTGAACACTACCATTTACTGGGATGACAGTCAGATTGACTATTGGGGAGATTACACCGGGCAGGGAAGAATGGATGGAACAGCACAAAAACAATTAAAAATATCAACAAACACTCCAAGAAACTGGGTTTATCATGGAGCTTGGCAAGGATTCAGTCACAATGGTGAAGAGAACACGCTAAATACCTGGTTCAACGCCATCGACCTGGGGTACAATGACATCGTTTTCGAGGTGGCACAAAGCGATACCAAATGCCTCAACGGGGAAGCTCCCTGGGTGGGCGACGTTTACAAGGAAGGCCCTAAAAACAATGACCTTATCTTTGAAGCAGCAGACTTTGACCCCAAGTTTTCTCATCCTGCAAATACACAATTCCAATCCATCAGAATTACCTCTCTTCCTGAAATCGGAGAACTTCGCTACAATGAGAGCCCCATTTCTGTACCACTGGAAGTTACGCGGGGAAATCTTACAAATCTTACCTACACCCCTCCCACCGATTGGATTGGCAAAACACCATTTACCTGGGAAGCCTTTGATGGCACACTCTGGAGCAACAACGAGGAGGCAGTTTACTGCATCATCAACTCTGCTCCCACCATTACCGAAATTGACGACCAGGTACTTTGTACCAACAGCGAAACCCAGCCCTTAAACTTTACCGTGGGCGACGACGACACCGCCCCCGATGAACTTACCATCACAGGATTCTCGGCCAATCCATCTGTTGTACCTCACAGCGGCATTGAAATAGAAGGAACCGGAAGCGACCGAACCGTTACCATCAAGCCTGTACCTTACGAATCGGGTCATGCCATCATTTACCTGATGGTGGAAGACGGCCTCAGTCAGACCATCGAAGAGTTTGCAGTAACCATTGCCCCCAGCCTGCAGTTTTCGGGCGACACCTCTCTTTGCGTGAACGACCCGCTTCAGCTTATTGCCGAAGAATTTGGGGCTGACAGTTATTCCTGGAGTTTCGATAACAGTATAATTTCGACAGAACGCACCGTTGAGCAAACATCCGGCAATGTCAATTATGGCGAATGGTCACTCTCCATCGAAAAATATATTGAAGAACACGACATCACCTGTACCTCTACCCGCAATTTTAATGTCACCTACTCGCCCAACACCAATTTTACGGGCGACCAGGATGTATGTGTTGGGCAAGAAATTTCTCTAACTGCCGATGAAGTGAATGCTATTTACCAATGGCGAAGAGGCGGAACCGACATTGAATCACAAAACACCGGTACATTTTCCAAAGAGGCTGCTCTGGCCGACGACGGAAACGACTACACCCTATGGGTAAACAAAGATGGTTGCCAGTGGGAATCTGATCCGTTTGCCATCTCCGTAGTAGTAATGCCCTCCACAGGACTAACCATCACTCCCGGAACGGTTGATCCCGGACGCGACGGTGAATTCGTCATTAACAGCACAGAAAACGGTTTTCTTTACAGAGCTTACTACGAAGGTGCTGAAATCGCATCCGCAACCTCAACAGGAGGGGAACTGTCCATGACCATCCCCGCCCAGTATCTGGAAATTGGTGAGAACACCTTTGAGCTGACAGTGGACAACACCAATTGTGAAGTCCCGCTGACCAATCCGGGAATCATTAACGTCAACGAACCCGGAATTACGGTTTCACCTGTCACATTATCCACATCAGAGGATGGTGCAACTCAGACTTTTTCTGTTGTGCTAAACACAGCACCACTTAATACTGTGAGCATAGATCTTTATTCTGATGACGAAACAGAAGGAACCATAGCTCCCGAAACACTGACCTTCGATGCAGGGAGTTGGGACACTCCGCAAACCGTAACGGTAACTCCTGTCAGAGAATGGGAAGTGGATGGAGACATCAGTTATTCCATCATCCTGGAACCGGTTATCAGTGATGATACTTATTACAGCGACATGAATCCTGACGATGTGAGCGTGACCAACACCAATGTGGATGTTGCCGGCATCAACATTTCGCACTCAGAACTGACCACCTCTGAAGCCGAAACTACTGCTGACTTCACAGTGGTGCTGACTTCAGTACCATCAGTGGCAGTCAGGGTTGAATTTTCAGGACTTGACGCTTCTGAAGGAAGCATGAGTACCAACGAACTGATATTCGATGCAACCGACTGGAATGTACCTCAAACCATCACCATCACAGGGGTGGATGATGACATAGACGACGGTCTGCAATCTTACACCCTTCAGGGAACGGTTATCAGTGGAGATAATAATTATGATGATATGGCCATAAGCAGCATTACCGTTAATAACGAGGATGACGACAATGCAGGACTCAACATCAGCGAAACAGCCGTAACAACCTATGAAGACGAGACACAACCATCGGCTACGTTTGAGATATCCTTAAACAGTGAACCCGAATCTACTGTAACGATGAATCTTTCATCTACCAATTCAGATGAAGGACAGTTACCCACCACATCTCAAACACTTACTTTTAACAACGCCAACTGGAGCACCGCCAAAACAGTAACCATCAACGGAGTGGATGATGACATTGATGATGGAGACCAGACTTACGTCATCAACATTTCAACATCAGCCACCGATGTCAATTACAACAGCCTTTCTGCCGCTGTTAATGCCACCAATGTGGATGATGACCAGGCAGGCATCAGCGTTTCCGAAAACTCCATTGAAACCTCTGAAGATGAAACTACTGCTACGTTCTCAGTTGTTTTGGACTCCGAACCGGTTAGTGATGTCACCATCGACATTACCTCTTCCGACACAGAAGCTGCCGAAAGCACCATTTCTGCTTCACAACTGACCTTTACACCGGCCAATTGGAATACGGCACAGGAAGTAACCGTTTCAGGCGTGGATGACCATCTCATTGACGGAGACCAGAACTATACCATTACGCTCTCGGTAAACAACGGAGATGCCAATTATCGGACCTTAGGGGATATTTCCATTGATGCCACCAACACTGACAATGATGTGGCAGCAATAATGGTTTCCAAAACCACATTGCAGACAAGTGAAGACGGAGCATCTGATAATTTTGATATCCGACTGTCAGCTCAGCCGGAAAGCAATGTGACCATTACCATAAACGGACTGGACGCATCGGAAGGAAGCCTGAGCAACTCATCGCTAACTTTCACTCCGGGAAACTGGAATACCAACCAGACGGTCACCGTAACAGGTGTTAATGATGAAATTGCAGACGGAAACATTGTTTACACTTTAACCACGACTGCATCCAGCAGCTACACCCCGTTTAATGGCATTAATGCGGACGACATTGAGGTAACCAACCTGGATAACAATACAGCAGGTATCAGTGTCTCTCCCGCGAACATCAATCTCAGCGAGGGAGAAAACGCAACTTTCAGCATTTCGCTGAGTTCGCAACCTACCTCTGATGTAACCATCACTCTTTCATCCTCCGATGAAAATGAGGTCACCGTTTCACCCGGTAGTGTTACTTTTTCACCATCCGACTGGGCTGCCAAAAACGTAACTATCACTGCCATCAACGACCTGATTGATGACGGAGACCACAGCTACACCATCACTACCTCAAACGCATCAGGAAGTGAACCCAGTTACGGTGGAATGGCTGTAGATAACATCAATGTATACATTACTGATGTTCATTCAGCAGGTGTCACCACATCGGTCGTTTCAGGCAATACCACTGAAGCCGGTGGAACAGCCGCCTTTACGGTGGTACTTGAATCCAAACCCACAGCAAATGTGGAAATCACAGCAACATCTGATAATGCCACCGAAGGCCAGGTTGCCAGCGGCACACTTACCTTTACCCCTGCCAATTGGGATACCCCGCAAACAGTTACCATCATGGGTATGGACGATGACATTGACGATGGAAATCAGAACTATAACATCAATGTGGAAGTAACCAGCGCTGACAGTAATTATGATACTGCTTTCGATACATCTTTTACCTTAGTCAACGAAGATGATGACACAGCAGGTCTTACCATCGTGCAAAACACGCCGCTTGGGACCACCGAGGCCGGAGGAACAGCCACATTTACCGTTGTGCTTGATTCGGAACCGGTATCAGATGTAACCGTTGCCTCTTCATCCAACACAACACCCGAAGGCCGGGTAACCAGTGGAAACACATTAACATTCACTCCATCCAATTGGAATACTCCGCAAACCGTTACCATTACCGGACAGGATGATGCTATTGACGATGGAAATCAGGAATATCAGATTGACATAGAAATAAGCAGCGCTGACACAAATTACGGAAGTAATCTGAATACTTCGCTTTCTCTGAGTAACGAAGATGATGATGCATTTGGAGTAACCCTCTCTCCGGTCACTTCTGTATCCGACAGACTGGAGACCAGTGAGGACGGCGGACAAGCAACATTTACCGTGGTTTTGGAAAGTGAGCCCACCCATCAGGTATCTTTCAACTTTGTTTCCGGCGAAACGGGTGAAGGAACAGTCACTTCAAGTGTTGCGTTCTCTTCTTCAGACTGGAATACACCCAAAACCATTACAGTAACGGGAGTCAACGATGATGTGGATGACGAAGACCAGGATTATATGGTCAGCATTACCACCAGCAGCAGCGACAACAACTACAACAACCTGTCTTTCAATGACATTTATCTGACTAATATTGATAATGATGATGCAGGAATTGTACTCTCAAAAACTGCTTTCGAGACTTCAGAACCTGATGTTACCGACAACCTCTCCATCAGTTTACAGTCTGAACCAACATCGGATGTAACCATTTCTTTTGATTCTTCGGATGAAACAGAAGGGACAGTTGCACCGGAAACTCTTACTTTCAGCCCCGGCAACTGGGATGTTAATCAGGAGGTAGTCATTACAGGTCAGGATGATGCAGTCATGGATGGAGACATCAACTACAACATAACCATCTCTGTATCATCAAGTGACAACAATTACAGCAACTTGTCGGACCAAACACTTCCGGCAATTAATAACGACAACGACCTGGCCGGAATCACGGTTACCCCGACAGCAGGATTATACACCAGTGAAACAGGTGTAACCGCAGGTTTCAGCATAACACTCAATAGTGAGCCTACAGAGGAGGTTCGTATATCTCTTACATCATCAGATATCACTGAAGGAGTTATTACTGCTGTTAGCCGTGGTACTGTAGATACTGATGCCAATTCAGCTACCATTACTTTCCAGCCGGATGAATGGAATGATGCAGTGGAAATCACTGTTACCGGCCAGGATGACGAAATTGATGATTCGGATGTGGCATACAACATCATTACGCAAGCTGCAGTAAGTGCAGACAATGATTACAACAATCATTCTGTTTCCGACGTATCCCTGACCAACCAGGACAACGATGCTTACGGAACAACGGTCACTCCTCAGGATATCGCACTTGATGAAGATGGAGCAGCAAAAAGCTTTACCATTGTACTGAAAAGTCGTCCCACCTCGGATGTCACCTATAACCTAACGGCAGAAACAGACGGACGTGCCACTGTTTCACCGGAATCCGTAACCTTTAGCACAGAAGGAAATGACTGGCAGACGCCTAAGGAGGTTACCATCACCCCGGTCAACAATGACATTGATGACGGAAATCTTACATTTACTGTGGTTCCCGGAAAAGGAGACACCGAAGATGCTCAATACAAAAATCATTCACCGGCCAGCGTATCGGTCACTTTAACTGATGAGGATATTTCCGAAGTTGATATATCCGAACCATCAGGTCCGACATCCGAAGGAGGTGCCGAGGCACATTTCTCCATGGGACTGAAAAGTGCACCTGGAGCTCAGATTTTGTTTGTTATGAGTTCCTCTGATACATCCGAAGGAAAAATCACCAATATTTCCGGTGGTAGAGGAACCATCGATTCACCTAACAATCAGGCCTCTGTTACCTACGATGACACCAACTGGTCAGAACCTGTTACCATCACAGTAACAGGCCAAAACGATGAAATGGCTGATGGCAATCAGACCTACTACATTAATTTTGAGCCGATAGTTGGTGGCACCAGCAGTTATAACGGTATGCTGCCCGACCCTGTGACTTTTGTCAACCAGGACAACAACACTGCAGGTTACATGGTCAGCCCCTCTGGCGGACTGGAAATTACCGAAGCAGGACAGAGTGATAGTTTCACCATTTCGCTGAATACTCAGCCCGAAGGAAATGTGGTCATCAATCTCTCTTCGGACGACACAACGGAAGGAGTCATTACCGCCGTTTCCGAAGGACGAGGCACTGTAAATGTGGCCGACAACGAAGCCACTGTTACATTCAATACCACCAACTGGGATATTCCTGCAACTGTTACCCTCACAGGAGTGGACGATGAAGAGCAGGATGGTGATGAAACGTTCAACATCAGCACCTCTTACGACGATATACTGACAGAAGACGAAAACTACAAAATAGAAATCAGTGATGTTTCTGTTACAAACACAGATGATTTCACTCCCCGCCCGCAGGATGATGCAGCAACGACAGACCAGGAAACGCCTGTAAACATTGATATTTTGGCCAATGATGCAGGACTGGAGTATGGTGCAACCGTTGCCATTGTTTCGCAACCCGAACATGGCGAAGCAACGGTCAATCCCGACAACACCATCACGTTCACTCCCGACCGGATGTACCATGGAGCTTTTTCATTGGAATATGAGATAACCAATTCCATCAATCAGTCTGCTACCGCGATGGTCAGCATCAACGTTACGCACATCAACGTAACGCCTGTGGCCAACGACGACAGCAGAGGTACAAGTATCAACACCCCGGTGGAGGTGGATGTCCTGATGAATGATGAAAACCTCTTTGATGGCCCGATAAACATAACCATTGCAGACGCATCTGCTACCAATGGAACAGTTTCAGTTTCATCAAACAGCAGCATCGCATTCTCTCCCGATCAGGATTTCACGGGAATCACCACTTTCAGCTACCGCATAACGGATAACGAAGGTGATAGCGATGAGGCTAACGTAACCATCCATGTGAGAGAAGAGAATCACCAACCGGTGGCCAATGATGACGAGCTGATAACTTACACCAATACCCCGGCAAACATTGATGTATTGAGCAACGACAGCGGTCTGGAAGACGGTTTGCAAAACTTCAGCATCTTTGCGCAACCTGCCAACGGAACCATCAGCATCAACAGCAACCGGACCTTACATTACGTTCCGGATGCCGATTTCACCGGTAATGACCTTTTGATTTACCAAATCGAAGATGTGGACGGTGATTATGCCCTTGGCGTGGTCAATATCCAGGTATTGGAAACACCCGATGCCACCCCGGTTGCCAATGATGTGGCTGTTGCTACAGAATTTGAAACCCCGGTAACCATTGACATACTGTTCAACGACACTGGTCTGGAAGATGGAGTGGCAGGCATTACCATATCACCTCAACCAGTCAATGGCACTGCTCTCATAAATGCAGATTTCACCATCACATACACGCCCGATGCCGGTTTCAGTGGCACTGAGACTTTTGGGTACCAGGTTTGCGATCAGGACGGAGATTGTGCTTCGGCAAACATCACCGTAACTGTAAAGGCAGAAAATGTAGAAAACCATCTGCCAATTGCCACGGATGACCAGGCAACAACCTATCTGAATACACCTGTTACCATTGATGTATTGTCCAACGACACCGGACTGGAAGACGGAATGGGCAACATTGCCATTCCGACATCTCCGGCATCCGGCAGTGTTCAGGTAAATGCCGACCATACGGTAACATTCACCCCTGGATATTTCTTCGTTGGAGACATCAGCTTCTCTTATATTGTGGCTGATGCAAACGGGGATTGGGATATGGCCCTGGTAACTGTAAGTGTCACAGAAGACGAAAATATTGTGCCTGTTGCAACCGACGATGCGGCAACTGTCGAAGAGAACAGCTCGGTTAATATTGATGTACTGGGCAACGACACCGGACTGAACGACACCCCGGTATCAGTGGGTGTTAGTCAGCAACCGACCAACGGAACTGTGGTGGTGGAAAGCGATAACACCGTTACCTACACACCGGACAGCGAATTTTTCGGCAATGATTCCTTCAACTACACCGTTACCGATGCCAACGGGGACGCCGACGACGCAACTGTTTTATTGACCATTACTCAGGCTGCAAGCGGAATTCCGGTTGCAACCGACGATGAAGCTTCAACCACTGAAAACACGGCTGTTTCAATCAATGTACTGAGCAATGATACCGGTCTTGAAGACGCTCCGGTTGTAGTTACCATCAGCACAAATCCGACCAACGGAACCGTGGTGGTGGAAAGTGACAACACCATTACCTACACTCCGGACAACGAATTTTTCGGCAATGATTCTTTCAACTACACCGTTACCGATGCCAACGGAGACGCCGACCAGGCGAATGTTGCGGTGACTGTTACTGAGGACACCAACAACGTGCCTGTTGCAACCGACGATGAGGCCTCAACTACAGAAAATACGGCTGTTTCGATAAATGTACTGAGCAACGATACCGGACTTGAAGATGCACCGGTGGTGGTCACCATCAGCACAAATCCGACCAGCGGAAGTGTGGTGGTGGAAAGCGACAACACCGTTACCTACACACCAAACGATGCATTCTCGGGCAGTGATTCATTCACCTATACCGTTACCGATGCCAACGGGGACGCCGACCAGGCGGATGTTGCGGTGACTGTTACTGAGGACACCAACAACGTGCCTGTTGCAACCGACGATGAGGCTTCAACCACCGAAAACACGGCTGTGTCAATCAATGTACTGAGCAATGATACCGGATTGGCAGACGCTCCGATTGTAGTTACCATCAGTACAAATCCGACCAGCGGAAGTGTGGTGGTGGAAAGCGATAACACCGTTACCTACACACCAAACGATGCATTCTCGGGTAGTGATTCATTCAGCTATACCGTTACCGATGCCAACGGGGACGCCGACCAGGCAAATGTTGCGGTAACAATCTCTGAAGACAGCAATGAAGACCCCAACGTTGTCCCTATAGCAGCTGATGATTATGCAGAAACCAATATCAATGTAGCTGTAAACATTGCAGTTCTGGACAACGACCAGGGACTTGATAATTCTCCCGTAATTTTAAGTGTAAGCCAAATTGCAGAAGGAGGTTCAGCGATTGTAGAAAACGACAATACCATAACTTTTACTCCCGAAACAAATTTCATCGGTCAGGTTACTTTTCGCTATGCGATAGTAGATTCCAATGGTGATCAGGATATGGCAACAGTTACCGTTGAAATTCTTCCCGGAATAACAGCCATCAACGATACCATCGTAATTGAGATGAATGAAACTGTGAACATCTCACCCTTGAAAAATGACCTGGATATCAACGGACAAGTGCAATTCTCCATCCTGAAACATCCGGAAAACGGCACTGCCGGATTCAAAGGAGCAGGAATTCTAACCTATGACCCACAGTTTAATTTCGTGGGTAATGATTCCATCTCGTACCAGGTTTGCAGTGAAGACAACAGCAATGATTGCAGCAGTGCGTGGATAATCATCCAGATTGAAGAACCGGAATTTGTTCCTACAACTACATTCAGGATTCCGGAAGGATTCTCTCCCGACGGAGATGGAATCAACGATTATTTTGAAATTGAAGGGTTGGAAGATTATGACAGGGTAACGATCCACGTATTCAACCGTTTTGGTAACATCATCTACGAAAATGACAACTACCAAAACACCTGGGACGGAACCACCAGAAAGTCACTGGGTGGATCCGGATCACTACCGACCGGCACTTATTTTTACGTAATAAAGGTTGTTGATACAGGAAAACAGTACAAAGGCAATGTTTTCCTAAAAAAATAAACAAATAAAAGGAACCACATCAACCGGAAAATATCAGAAAGATGACATCAATCTACAGAATATTCACAATCATATTGCTCTCCCTGAGCCTGATTACCGCTAAAGCCCAGGAAGAACCACTGTACACCAACTATATCAATAATCCATTAGAGCTCAACCCGGCCATTGCCGGTACGATTGATGGCCTGAACATGAATCTGCTAACCCGACATCAATGGGTGGGAATTGACGGATATCCGGCATCTTACAGTTTTGGTGCCCATACCCCGTATCAACGACAAAATTTTGGTATCGGGCTGAGTCTGATGACAGACAGGGTTGGGCCGGTCAGAAACACCCACTTTAAAGCATCCTATGCCTATCAGATTACCGTTGCCCGGGGGATGCATTTATCGATGGGACTCAACGCCGGAATAACCAATTTCAGTGCAACAATCTCCGATTTGGAACTTACCGAAAGTAACGATCACCACTTCCAGAGTGATCTGAACCGGACTTCACCTATTTTTGGAATTGGTTTTTACCTCTATACGGATGAATATTTTGCGGGAATATCCTCTCCCCGAATGATTCGGGTAAAGCTGGAGGATGAGTACCGGGAGAGTAATACCTCCTATGATGCACCAATATTCCTAATGGGTGGCTATCAATTTAATATCGACCATGAGTGGCAATTTCTTCCCTCTGCTCTGATAACGGTGATGCCCGGGGCTCCCATATCTGCAGATATCACCACCAGATTCCTCTATCAGGATCAATATTACATGGGAGCTCATTACCGAATTGGAGATGCTGCCGGCTTGTTTTTCAATATTCAAATTACAGAGTTTCTGAAAGCCGGTTACGCCTTCGACTTTACACTCAACAAATTATCAAGAGTCAACAGTGGAAGTCATGAATTTATGGTAGCTTACAGATTGGATAATCTGTGGTGAAATTAAGGATATAATACATAAGAACCCCTCATGCTCTGACTGCCTTAATTGCTTAAATAACAAACTCTTCACTACATTCAGAATGACACTTAGCGCAATGTCAATCTGAGGAGGAACGACAAAGAATCTGTTACGGAAAAAACAGAATTGCCCCAAAGCAATAGATGCCTTTTACAGGGATTCTTCGCATGCTCAGAATGACAAACAACACGAAGGCAATGACTATTTAGGCAACCCCCCACTACTGACTAATTAACTTTTATCTTAAGGCCTGATAAAGAATATCTATCGGATGCTGGGCTACCACCCCCGTTCCGTCCTTTATCTGGTGCCGGCAACTGGTTCCCGGAGCAGCAACCAAGGCATCCGGTTCTTTTTTTCTGATGGCCGGAAACAAAACCAACTCTCCTATCTTCATAGAAACGGTATAATGCTCTTTTTCATAACCAAAAGAACCGGCCATACCACAACACCCGGAAGGAATAACCTCCACTTCATAATTCCGTGGCAAACTCAGCATACGGACTGTTGGATCCTGAGACGCAATGGCTTTTTGATGACAATGCCCGTGAAATTTCACCTTTTTTTGCTCTGAAGTAAAAAACTCAGAAGTAATATGCCCTTTCTCAATCTCCCTGACGATAAACTCCTCAAAAAGCAAAGCGTTTTCACTAAGTTTTCGGGCATCCTGCCTCAGATCATCAGTTACAAGGTCAACATATTCATCCCGGAAAGTAAGAATGGCGGAAGGCTCTATCCCCACCAATGGCGTTTCTTCTGTAACAATATCCTTCAGGCCGCTGACATTATCAATTGCTATTTTCCGGGCTTTCTTTAACAATCCTTTTGAAATATAGGCCCTGCCACTCTCCCTGTGCTTCGGAATCACCACCTCATAACCCAAATGTTCCAGCAACAGTACAGCATTTTTACCCGTTCCCCAATCGTTGTAATTGGTAAATTCATCATTAAACAAATAAACCTTCCCTCCGGGGAAATTTTGCTGAGCCGGTGAGTAGCGTTTTTTATACCATTTCTTCACAGTTGTTTTTCCCAATAAAGGAAGGGTACGCTGCTGTGCAAAACCGGCAATCCACTTGAAGATGGCGGATGTAAACAGGTTTGAAACAAAAAAATTATAGATTGCCGGCCAGAACGAAGCCAACTGATTAAGTTTAGATATCCCGGCAATCATCCGTGTACGCAATGACACCCCATTGGCTTCGTAATAATGTTGAAGAAACTCAGCTTTCAGCTTAGCCACATCCACGCCCGAAGGACATTCAGACTTACAAGCCTTACAGGAAAGACAGAGATCCATTACTTCATAGATTTCTTTGTGGTTAAAACGATTTTTCACATACGGTTTACGCAAATACTCCCGCAGAATATTGGCCCGGGCACGGGTGGTATGCTCTTCATCGCGGGTGGCCATATAACTGGGACACATCGTTCCTCCCGAAAGATGTGTTTTCCTACAATCACCTGAACCATTACAGAACTCAGCGGCCCTGACAACACCTTTCTCCCGGCTAAAATCGTAAACAGTTTTGATTTCGGGTGTTTCCACGCCGGCACGATAACGCAAATGAGTATCCATTGGAGGGGTACCCACAATCTTCCCCGGATTGAAAATATGATGAGGATCCCATTTATTCTTTAACTCCTGAAAAAGCCCGTAATTCTCGTCTCCCACCATCAACCGGACAAATTCCCCCCGCAAACGCCCGTCTCCATGTTCTCCGCTTAGCGAACCTCTGTATTTCTTAACTAGTGCTGCCGTTTCTTCCCCGATTTTTCTAAAAAGCTTCTGCCCCTCTTTTGTTTTAAGATCAATGACCGGACGTAAGTGTAACTCACCAGAACTGGCATGACCATAAAAAGTACAGGTCAGGTTCATGTCTGCCAACAATTTTTTGAAGTCAGCCACATAAGCAGGCAAATCTTCCACAGCCACCGATGTATCCTCAATAACAGCTACCGGTTTTGCGTCCCCCGGAGTAGTAAAGAGAAGTCCCAAAGCAGCTTTTCTCAAAGCCCACACTTTCTTAATATCATCACCTGTCACCAAAGGATAATGATACCCTAAACCGGAAGATTTAAGATCTTCAATTAACTTTTGTGCAGACTCCTGGATTTCTTTTAATGAATCACATGAAAACTCAACTACCAAAAGGGCATTGGGTTCTCCTTTAAGAAAGAACCTGTTTTTGCTATGCTCAGGACTGTTTTTAGTGCAATTCAGTATAAAATCGTCCAACAGCTCACTGGCTGTAGGTTGATGCTTTAATGCCGTTAAATTAGCTCTCAGGGCTTCATCAACAGAGTTAAAATGAGCACATACCAGCCCCTTATGTTTTGGTGGCAATGGATGACATTGAAGCTTTACCTCGGTAATAAACATCAGTGTACCTTCAGACCCTGCAATTAATCGGGAAAAATTAAAGTCAGGTCCTTCTTTTTCAAAGACATTGGTTTCCGCAATTTTATCCAGCGCATAACCAGTATTTCTTCGGATGATCGATGGTTTGGGAAACTCAGCTTTGATTTTCATTCTGACCCCATCACTGGCCAGTGCTTCGTAAATGTGGCGATATAAGTCGGTTTCAAGAGACTCTGTTTCCGCGGTCATTTTTTCCTGAAACTCAACAGGGTTTAAATCAGTAAATACCACCAAGGAACCATCATTCAGAAACCCCCGAACTTCCAGAATATTATCCCGGGTAGTACCATAAACCACAGAATTGGCTCCTGAAGAGTTGTTCCCCACCATTCCTCCTATCATCGCCCGGTTAGAGGTGGATGTCTCAGGACCAAAAAACAAACCGTGCGGTTTCAGGTACATATTCAGTTCATCGCGAATAACACCTGGTTGAACCCTTACCCATCGTTCTTCAAGGTTTATTTCAGGTATCTTTGTGAAAGTTTTGGAAACATCTACTACAATACCTGCCCCCACTACCTGTCCCGCAAGTGATGTTCCTGCTGCTCTGGGAATCAAAGAAATTCTATGCTCTCCGGCAAATTGAATCAGCGCCTTTATGTCCGACTCATCTTCAGGAAAAGCAACAGCCAAAGGCATTTCCTTATACACAGATGCATCGGTCGCATATAATGTTCGGAGCACCTCATCCGAAAATATTTTTCCTTTATGAATTTTCTCTAATTTCTTCAGGTCTGCTTTCATCACATTCCAAAATAATAAAAAACCAATTTATCACAAACAAGCAGGGCCTGCCGAAAATTCAGCAAGCCCTGTCAGTTATTTTTCAAGAAAACTTCTATCAACTTCTGCCTTCTGCCTAAACAATCAAAATATTGTGATTTACAGAAAGCTCATGAAGCGTTACATTCCTCCTAAGCTTTCTCTTCGGTCAAAGCAGCAACAATCTTCCGCTCTAGTTCTTCGGCCAATTCGGGATTGTCACGAATCACATCTTTAACAGCTTCGCGTCCTTGTCCCAGTTTGGTATCTCCATAGCTGAACCAGGATCCGCTTTTCTTAATCACATTGTGCTCCACACCAATATCGATAATTTCTCCGATTTTAGAGATTCCTTCACCATACATGATATCAAACTCGGCCTTGCGGAACGGAGGTGCCACCTTATTCTTAACAACTTTAACACGCGTATGATTACCAACCACCTCATCGCCGTTTTTCAACTGTGTAACCCGTCTGATATCCAAACGAACAGAAGAGTAAAACTTCAGGGCATTACCACCGGTAGTAGTTTCAGGATTACCGAACATCACACCGATTTTCTCACGCAACTGGTTGATAAAAATACAGCAGGTGTTGGTTTTACTGATGTTTGAAGTAAGCTTTCGCAAGGCCTGTGACATCAGACGCGCCTGAAGTCCCACTTTATTTTCGCCCATTTCACCTTCAATCTCAGCCTTAGGAGTAAGAGCAGCAACGGAGTCAACCACCACCAGATCAATGGCAGATGAACGAATCAGCTGATCGGCAATTTCCAATGCTTGCTCACCGTTATCTGGCTGTGAAATCAACAGATTCTCCACATCCACACCCAGTTTTTCAGCATAAAAACGGTCAAAAGCGTGTTCCGCATCAATAATGGCAGCGATTCCACCAAGTTTCTGCACCTCTGCCATGGCATGAATGGCCAAAGTCGTTTTACCTGATGATTCAGGACCGTATATCTCAATCACCCGTCCACGGGGATATCCACCTACACCAAGTGCACGGTCAAGTCCGATAGATCCTGATGAGAAAGAAGGCACATTTTCAGCCACCGATTCTCCCATCCGCATGATGGCTCCCTTTCCATAGGTCTTATCAATTTTATCCATAGTAAGCTGAAGAGCTTTCAGCTTCTCGGCATTCACTTTTTTAGCTTCTTCTTTTTTCTTGTCCGTTTTTTCCTCTTGTTCGGCCATACTATTTTTCTATGTTATGCAGTTTAATAATCCATGCAAACTGACAGGACTCTTCAATCAGCTCACTTACAGCCAATAAAAAAAGCTACACCCTGCAGTATTTTCACCGATAAAGATAACCATAAATATTAAAGATTCAACTCGGAAAAAATCTGTTCAGAATGTTCTTTAGTCTTCACCTTTTTGAAGATTTTCTCTATCAAACCGCTCTCATCAATAATAAAGGTGGTGCGAACTACGCCCATGTATGTTTTACCATACATCTTTTTTTCGGCCCAAACACCGTATTTCTCGAGAATTTCTTTTTCGGGATCAGCGATCAGATCAAATTTCAATCCGTGTTTGTCGATAAATTTACGGTGTGAGGCCTCACTGTCGGGACTTACCCCGATTATTTTAAATCCTTTATCAGCAAACTGGTCCAAATTATCATTTAGATTGCATGCTTCTGCTGTACAACCGGAGGTATTGTCTTTGGGATAAAAATAAAGTACTACTTTCTGCCCTTTAAAATCATCCAGAGAGATTTCTTTCCCATCCTGATTCTTCCCTGAAAAGGAAGGAGCTTTTTGTCCTTCTTCTAATTTTGCCATAATATAAACATGTTTTTAAATGCACTAAAAAAACAGCCTACACCGCGTTTTGTTTAGCATTTTTACAATTGCTCTGATTTATGGACAAATCAGATTAAAACCTAATTCCAAGAATTCCCCGGAAACCGGAAAAGGTAACCTCGCCCTGATTCATGACACTCAAATTCTGATGCAATGCACCACTGGTGTTGTATTCAGGACCAGGAAACAAAATGTCCTGTTTCTCTAAAAAGGGATCATTCCCGGGGAAATAATATCTGGCTTCAAGAAACAAGTGAGAATTCTGTCCCGGAAAAACCACACCAATACCTGCAAAGGGCAGCAACACATTATCCAGATCCAGGTCTGTTTCATCCACCCATTTAGGATAATCCGTATAATAGCCAAGTTCGGGAAGATTGTCCAGCAACAGATTATATTCTTCATAGTACCCCTGATGTGTAAACATTCCCTTCTGCTCATAAGTGCTCTTAACCGGCAATCTGTACTCTGCACCTGCCTCGGCAAAAAGGTCCCATCTGCCAACAGTGACAAACCCACGAATCAAAATCGGAAACTCAGCCCAGATGTATTTTTGGGTTTCCTCCACTCCGGTTGCAGAAACTCTTTTCTCAAAGGCATCTCCTTCATCATCAATCCAGGGCATAGCAGCCGAATATTCTGCAACATTTCCTTCGGTGGTTTGCAGTGAAAGGGAGGCACCAGTAGAAAGTTCCAGCCACTTAACTATTCTGAAGTTAAAGGCCACCCCTCCTCCATAAGAAGGGAAAGGATCCAGCGCCACTGAAGAGTTAGTGTGTGCCCACTCAAACATTCCTCCATGAACATAAAAAGTAGTGGAAAAAAGCTTTTGCTTCGTAATTATTTCTTCCTGATTGAATCCGGAAGCCTCCTCTGCCCTATTTTGACTTACGGTTAAAGAGTCTGACACCTGGTCGCTTTGTCCCTGCAAATCAAGGCAAAAAACCATAGACAGAAGTAGAAAGAAACCAAATCCTTTTATACGAAAAGTAGAAATAATATTTTTATCCATAGTATAGGGTATTGCATCTAAAAAAATTAATCTAATTACCAGGCAGTTGTCCGGTTTAAGAGCAGACAACTGCCTGAAAAATCTATTCAATAATCAGTTTCTTATTCTCCAAGAAGCCATCATTGTATTCAATCTGTATCAGATAAACACCGCTGCTCAAATCGGTATCTTTCAACTGAAGAATACTGCTTTCACCATATTCCCGGTCAATCAATAAAGAACCTTTCATATCGTAAAGCCTTATTCTTGACATTTCTGACACAACAGGAAGAATAACATCAACCGGATTTCCGGCAACCACAGGATTCGGTGAAACCACAGCGGATTTTAAAGAGGCACTCTTCGTTCTGTTTACTTCTCCGAAAATCAGACATTGAGACATTTCATCAAAGGCCGTTACTGTCAAATCCCCTCTACTCATTGACTTCACATCCACATATTGTTTTTGTGAGACTTCTTCTCCGTTAAGATACCATCTGAATTCAGATAAATTGCCAGATGAATTATCAACAAAATAAACAGTATTCCACTTAGGTTCAGGAATTACCAGCTCGGTTCCGGCCTTGTACTGAAGATTAAGCGTTACCTCCTCGGATGAGCCACACCAATCATTAACAGTAACAGTGTAAACTCCTGTATTCTCCGGCATCACAGACTCAATAAACAGAGAATCCGAAACTGAAACTTCGGTTTCCTGGTCATTGAACACCCACGAATAATCCAGCGCATCACCCTCTATGTTGACACCAAGAGTAACCGACGTTCTCGGACAAACCGAAACATCAGGATCTTCAACAGATAATACTACCGGAACACAAGCCCTGGTGGTAAAGTCAAATTCAGCAAACCACTGGATAATCTGATCATTGTTTGCCAGAGTAACTTGTCCTCCGGGTAACTCCAGATGATAATCTGTAGAGGCCTGAAGTCCCGGATGAGAAATAATCAATAGGGACGGATCCTGCGGTGAAACACTCAATTCTGTTTCCAAATCCGGGTTAAGGACCGGTGAAACAGACGGGTCAACAGCAATAGGTTGATTGAAACGAATGGTAATTGAATCAATAAAATCGGTAAGTCCATCAGTATCAACAGAGCTTTCCACAACTTCCAGCTTCCCGTTTTCTGTGGCTTCATAAGCCCCCATGTCGGTTTTCAGCCAGTGCGTACGTGAATTTTTAGCCAGATCATATCCAAAGAGTCCTGTAAACCATTTATTGTTTCCCTGCTCAATACATGGTGAGAACAACTGAAGTGAATAGTCGCGATTCTGAGGATCAGTCCACAGCGGATCGTAAGAGATGTTTTCTTCACCTTCGTAACCACCTTCAACACATGAATAGACCACCTGAGACGCAGCATCTGAAAATGCTCCGTTTTCATTGGAATAAACGATGCTGTTCTTCACATCAAAAGTTCCATATAATCCGCCGGTATTGGATGCTCTGTTATGAGCAACAGTACAGCTGAGCAATTCGGGTTTAGAGTCTCCATCAGCAAAAATTGCCCCTCCACTTCCTGAGGCTTCATTGTCATGGAACAGAACATTAAAAAAGCGGGGACTTGATCCATCATTGTAAACAGCACCGCCATTATCTCCGCTATTGTTGCGGAAAACTGAAAACTCAATTGAAGGCGAAGAATTTACATTGTAGATGGCACTTCCGGTCGCATCTTCAAAAATGAAACCTTCGATAACTGCTCCCCGTCCAAGTGGAGTTGCAACATCAAACTCATTTCTGAAAAGATGAATACTATTATCAGAATCATCACCGGAAACACCAATATCACCGCTCAATATGACAGGATGTTCCACATGATTTCTATTCCATGCGTTGGATTCATCACCTGCCAACCCACCGTAAATGATCACTCCCGGTTTGAGCGAAAGAGCCTGTTCACGTTCCGCTTGCGTAACATTACTAGGGTCGGCGGGAGTTACAGGATAGTATTTTCCTTCAGCTACCCAGATTTCATCACCTGGTAAAGCAAAATCAAGGGCTTCATGCAAAGTTCCAAAAGCATCATCCCATGAAGCGCCTGTTGTTCCGGTACTACCCTCTTTTACCTTAATGGTGTAATCATGACCGATGTAGAAGGTGGAGGGCTCAGACCAATTGACATAATCACCGTAATCCAGTCCAATGGTCCATTGATAAGCGGAGCCATACTCCAGGCCACCAATAATTGTGCTGTTATTGGTTCCATCAATGCCACTGCTTGCACTGAAAGGACCATCTTCCAGGAGATTATCCTCATCACCAACTTTCCACAATTTCATCTGATACTCAAAGTCGGAAGGAATGTTGGTCTGTGGTTCTATCGTACCGTCTGATATTCCCCAAACAAGATTTAGCATCATCAACATACTGTATTCCTTCGTCCCGCTACCTCCATTGGTGGGAGCTACAGGTTGAATTTGCAGGTATTCAAACGGGCCAATGTCCACATTATCTCCAAAAGTACGGTCAAATCCTGCATAATCAGTTAACAACTCATCGGCAACAAGATCATTATCACCTGCATTGATAGCAGGCGAGCCTTTTTGCAAATGGAAAATACTATTGTCAGCATCCACAAAAAGAGGATCTTTGGCAATGTTTCCATTGGAACCGTCAGCATCCGCAAAAACAGAGTTTTCAATTCCGGTTGTGAAATTAAAATCAGAATCTGACGAATCGTGATTGTTCCAGGCAATGGAATTATTAACCTCCACAGAGACCCAGTTGTTCTTATAGATAGCTCCACCTATGTCGGTTGTTGTATTTCCATACCATAAACAATTATTAAAAGTAGCATCAGAAGATGCCATTACTGCAGCTCCTGCTGATGCGGCACTGTTATTTACAAACAACACATTAGAAAACGTAGGATTACTACCATTTTGGGAATAAACAGCTCCTCCCCACCTGTCGGCCAGATTGTCTCTTAACCAGATATTTCTCAACTTGGGAGAAGACCAGCGAATATATATACCACCGCCATCATACCTAGCTTTACCTTTTTCTATGATAAAACCGTCCACCACATTATCCTCAAAGAGACGATCCTCAGACCCCCTGACTCTCAATATATTGTAACTATTATCATTCACATCTCCTTCCACGCCAATGTCTCCGCTGAGTATGGTTTCGTTGGCCATCCAGTCACGCTCCTCCACAGAAGATTCGAAACCGCCAAAGCCACCATAAAGTTTCATGCCATTCTTTAATTCAAAAGTAGCATTCCTATCCCCTTCATCAGCAGGTTTATAGGTTCCGGCCGCGATCCATATCTCATCATTTTCGATGGAAATCGCCATTGCATCTTTGAGATCCATTGCATCCAGCCATGAAGTTCCATTGCCTGTTGCTCCGGGTTTTACATACAGTGGATGGTCACGGTTAACCGTAAAAGTTCGGCTCTCTGACCAGTTTGTAAAACCGGTATCCTCTAGGCTACCAACACGCCATGAAACCACATCGGCCGACTGAAGACCGGTCAACTGAGTTTCTAAAGCAGTCAGATCTTCAATCAGTTGCGACTCACCACCGTTAATGATATACTCAACAACAAAGCCGTTAATATTGTTGGGGATAGAGTCATTCCAACCCCATTCAAGTTTAGTTCCTGAGAAACCAGCATCCAACCAGGATTTATCGGCAGGGCTCACAAGAGTTGGGCAAATAACCCATCCTTCTATGGCTCCCATATCCACAGTATCTCCCTGTATCCTGGAATTACCATGATAATCGGTTACCAACCAATCCGGAAGGTTTTCGGTGCTTCCTGTATTAATGGCAGGACTACCCTCTTTTAATCTGAAATCTGCTTTTTCAACAGAAACAAAACCAGGCTCCTGATTCAAATTCCCATTCTGTTCAACAGCATTGTTGAAAATGGAATAGAAAGAAGAAACTCCATAAGAGAAATTATCATAACTCCATCTTGCCTCATTATCCCAGGCAATAGAATTGTACACCAAAGAGGTACTACTGTTGTCATAAACCGCACCACCATAATAACCGGAATAATTTCCCGACCAAACACAGTTATAATAGTTCACCTTATTATCAGAATAGACAGCACCTCCGTTATCACCCGCTTCATTATTTTGGAACAGTACATTTCCGAACAAAGGATTACTCCAGGTATCCACATAGACGGCACCCCCTTTATCGGAAGCAAAATTATTCCTAAACCAAACATTTTTTATAATCGGGGAAGCTCTGTTAATAATCAAGCCACCTCCATCATTGACGTCATAAACATCAGAGAACCCGTTTTCAATGGTCACCCCATCCAGGATCATTTGCTCTGTAACAGGCTGATCCTGAACACCGAAAATTCTGACTACGTGATAACTGTTGTCACCTTCAACACCGGGCTCCCCAATATCTCCACTCAAAACCACCTGGTTTTTATGGGTATTACGTTCTTCAAAGAAAGTCTCAACACCAGAGAATCCACCAAACAATTTAAGATTCTCATCTATAACAAAAGAAGAAGTTCTGTCTGTTGTATTTGTAGGTTTATAGATCCCGGCTGAAATCCACAAAGAATCACCTTTTGCTACAATGTTCAATGCATCTTTCAAATCAATGCCGGTCCCCCATGAAGAGCCGTCTCCGGTACCATTTGGCACAACAAACAACGGATGTCCACGATAAATACTGAACGAAGCATAGACTGACCAATTGGTGTTACCACTACCATCCACATATCCTACCCGCCACTTAACTAAATCCAGTGGTGCGAGTCCTGAAAGACCATAATCATAACCTTCAATATTCTCAACAAGGGTTGTATCTTCGCCGATCACATATTCCAGTTGATAATCAGAAATAGTTGCAGCAACTTCACTGTCTTCCACAGCCCACTTAAGCATAATGGTGGTTCCTTCCACAATCGAAAGAACCGACTGGTTTTCGGGAGCTAATAATACTGGACCAACGACTGCTCCTTCAGAGATTCCAATATCAACTGTATCTGCTAAAATTCTGGAATTACCAAAGTAATCGGTAGTCAACCATTCAGGAAGCGCATCATTGCTTCCGGCATTCAAGGCTATACTTTCATCTCTTAATCTAAAGTCTCCATTTTCCGCATCAACAAATCCGGGGTCTCCTTTCAGGTTAAAGTCGCTATCCCCTTTATCATAAATAGTATAAGAAACCAGTTCCTGTCGACTCAAATCATTGTTGTAATCATTTTGAGTTGAATTTTTCCAAAATATAGAATTAACAATTTTGTTTCGTCCATAAGCTGCGCCCCCATCACTCCCGGAGGAGTTATTAAACCAAACACAATTGTAATACCTGAGATATTTTTGAGCATAAACAGCACCACCTTCGCTATCGCTTGCATTATCAGTAAAGAGAACATTTACAAATCCAGCCTGGCTTCCTTCCGCATCATAAACTGCACCACCATCATTTAAAGCATAGTTATTTGTAAAATGCACATTGATAAACAAAGGAGAAGCCCATTGGAGATATAGACCTCCTCCATTCCGACTTTCCCCACTTCCATCTGCATAACCGTCCTTTATAATAACCCCATCAACTACGGCACTCCAGTCATCCCGTTCTTTTGTTGTGCCCAAAGCCGATAAAACATGGAAACTATTGTCGGCTTTAACACCTTCACTACCAATATCACCACTTAAAATGGTTTTGTTCAAAATGTGGTTTCGTTGGGCAAATTCAGTTTCAGTACCGTTGAATCCTCCAAACAATTTTATTTTTTCGGTTAATACAAAAGAAACCTCACGATCAGCTGTCTCAGTTGGTGTATATATCCCCGCCTTCACCCATATAGAATCTCCATCCACTGCATTGTCCAATGCATCCTGAAGACTCATCGCATCACTCCATGAAGTACCTTCACCGGTTCCTTCAGGAGTTACGAAAAGCGGATGCCCTCTCAATACTGAAAAATGGTGTTGTTTCGACCATGTATCCTGTCCGGATTCAGACACGCTACATACCCTCCAGGCAACCTCTGTCGCAGATGAAACGCCCAACAAACTATAGGCGGTACCCGGGAGGTCATCTACAAGGACTACCTCTCCTCTGTTAATGGAATATTCCAGTATATAATGATCTACATCTGCCGGTTCACCATTCTCCCAATACCATTCCAATAAAAAATCCATACTTGTTCCCTCAAAATACCTTCCATCTTCCGGGAAAAACAACTTAGGACTCTCTACAGCTCCTTCAAAAGAACCAACATCCACAATACTTTCTTTGATTCGTTCGCTTCCGAATCCGTCTGTTGTCAACCATTCAGGTACATCTTCGTTAACACCGGTATTCAAACCCGGACTTCCGGCAAGAAGCCTAAAGTCATTTTTATCGGGTGCAACAAACATCGGATCCGCAGAAACATTTCCATTGCTTTCATCACGGGTTTCGTAGATAGAATTTCTGACGTTATTGCTGCTGGAGAATTCATTGTCATAAAGACCGGAATTATTTCCCCATGAAATAGAATTGGTAATGGTTGCATATCCATAAACAGAACCACCCCTGCCGCCGGCTGAATTCCCGGACCATGTACAGTTATAAAATTCGGCATTTCCCACTGAACAAACGGCACCTCCATCATCGCCTGAAGAGTTTCCAGAGAACAACACATTCCCAAATTTTGGCTTACTGCCATAATTAACATACACTGCACCTCCATCATAGCTTGAAGAATTATCTCGAATCCACAAGTTTCGAATTAAAATGGAAGCATTATCAAGATAAATTCCAGAGCCATTATAACCTGCCCCGCCCTCAACAATTAATCCGTCTAAAACAGTTTTTTCAGTAAGCAACTTTTTTGAAGTACCAATTGCTTCAAGCACCCTATAACTATTGTCGGAATTCAGTGCCTCTTCACCAATATTTCCACTTAAAATTGTTTCGTTATCCTTCCAGTTTCGTTCAGAAAACTCTGTTTCAAAGCCTGCGAAACCACCAAAAATCTTTACATTATCTTTCAATTCAAAAGAAGCATTCCTATCCAAAGTATTGGTAGGATAATAAACCCCATTAGCCAACCAAATAGAGTCACCCATCATTGACTTATTAATAGCAACTTGTAGATTGGTGGCATCGCTCCATGAGCTTCCGGTTCCTGTTCCATCCGGAGTTACATACAATGCATGTCCGCGTAAAATAAAGAAACGATAAAAATCTGACCAATTTAAAGCACCAGAAGCATCCACGCTGGCAACACGCCATTGTACAACACTTGCCGGACTTAACCCTGATAATGTGTAATTTAAACTCTCCAAATTTTCAACTAAAACAGGTTCGTTCTCATTGATTGAATATTCAAGAATATAACTCTCCACATCAGCAGGCTGAGTATCACTCCATCCCCATTCAAAAAGAACACTTGTTTGATTAGACTCAAAGACAGTGCTATCTGCAGGACTAAGCAGTTCAGGAGTGAAAACAACTTCTTCCGAAATGCCCATATTCACAACCCCATCCTGAATACGTTCTAACCCAAAATAGTCCTTTGTCAACCATTCGGGGACATCCGTATTGCTACCTGCGTTTATAGCAGGACTGTTAGCTCGTATCCTAAAATCACCCTTGTCAGGTGCAATAAAAGCAAGCTCGCCTGAAATATTCCCATTAGTATTATCGGCATCTGGATAAAGCGTATTTCGTATAGTTACATCATAAGAAAAATCATTATACCCATCTGCTGAAAAATTATTCCAGGCAATAGAGTTTACAACAACAGAGTTTCCATATACAGCCCCAAAATAATAATTAGAATAATTGTCATACCAGACGCAATTATAAAACTCAAATCCTCCATAGCTATTTACTGCACCCCCATAGCCATAATAATGTGTAGTCGAATTATTATGGAAAATAACGTTTCCAAATGATGCCGCCGAAAAATCATCTCCAGAGACTGCACCTCCATGGCCATAATTTACAGTATTATCGCGAAATATAACGTTACGAACAATCGGTGATGCATATTGTAACCACATTCCGGCACCATTTTCCAAACTGGCGATTGAGTTATACCCTGTATAACCATTCTCAACAATAATCCCATCAATAACAGTAGCTTGGGTTATCGGTGCATTTTCATTACCGACCATTTTAATAACATGATAGCTGTTATCCGTATTATCCCCTTCAATTCCAATGTCACCACTTAGAATGGTCTGATTCTGATTCCAGTCCCTTTCATCGGGAGAAGTCTCATTTCCGCTAAATCCACCCAGCAACGTCAGATCATACCGGATTTCAAAGGACTCATCCCGTGAATCTCCGGTGGTTGGAGTGTAAATTCCCGCTGCCACCCAAATCTGCTCACCGGGACAAGCAATTTTCATGGCATCAGAAAGAGTTATAGCATCCGACCATGAAGCACCACTTCCTGTAGCGCCGGGTTTTACATATAAAGGGTGCGAACGTTGAATAAAAAATTGTCTGTAAGGCGACCACCGTTTCGTCCCGTCAGAAAGATTTGCACATACCCTCCAATTGCCAGTAGTACCTTCACTCAAACCTGAAATAGTATGCGATGCAACGGATGTTTCAGCTTCCTGAACCATTTCTCCTCCATTCACCGAGTATTCTACAGTATAATCATCCAGATTTTCAGGTGCGAATGTTTCCCAGTCCCAGGTAAGTGCAACACTCGACACATCAATATCAAAGACATGGTTGTGTTCCGGCAATTGCAAGGAAGGAACGGCAACAGTACCCTCAAACACACCCAGGTCAACCACTTCATTCTGTATTCGGCTATTTCCGGAATAATCTATTAACAGCCAATCAGGCAAATAGGAATTGTCACCCCCATCAACAGCAATACTACCTTCAGCCAAACGAAAATCACCATTCATCGGGTCAACAAAAAGCGGTTTGTAGTTTATTTCTTCATGAAAGGAAAGAGTTGAATATTCGTTGTTATTACTAAAATAAGAATTATCAGACTCTCCACATTCGTTAAGCACCTCCAGCGAATTATAGACAGTCGTTGCAGATGTATTGGTAAATAAGGCTGCGCCGGCAATTTCAGCGTAATTTTTATACCAGGTACAATTATAAAAAAGAGCTTGCCGCTCAGCATACACAGATCCACCATAACGACCTGAATTAAATGAAAATATTACATTCCCAAACAATGGTCGGGCATTCAACAGGGAATAAACCCCACCCCCATTCGAAGACCCCTGATTCCTTCTAAACCAACAGTTCTTGACAATTGGGTCGCCATCATATATATAAAACCCTGTCCCCGAAGATCCTTTCCCATCCTCAACTATAAAACCATCGACAATTGTTCGGTAATTCAGATTCACATCGGCCGCCTCACGTAAGGTAACTACATGATAGCTATTATCTGAATTATCTTCCTCAACCCCAATATCACCACTCAGTATTGTTTCATTCAGGCGCCAGTCTCTCTGAGAAAGTTCTGTTTCATCACCGGCAAATCCACCATAATAATGAACCCCGTCTTTCAGCTCAAAGCTGATATCCCGATTCCCTGCAGTGGTAGGTTTATAAATACCGGCAGCCACCCAAACTTCATCACCGGCCACAGCAGCAGCCAGGGCAGTTTGTAAATCGGAATAAACATTGGTCTGATTTTGCCAGGCGGTACTCGCAGTACCCGGCTTTACATAAAGAACATCGGCTTTTAATTCGGAGAAAGAAATTGCCAGAATCAACGAAAGAATGAGGTAAAAGTGCTTCATAATTGGGGCCATTAAAAAATTATAATTCACCCCTCCTTATGAACAAACAAGTAACCAAGTTCTGTTATTCTACTGACTTGGTTTTGGTAAAGATCGAACCGGGAAGGGTTGTGTTTTTTTAACAAAATCGAACAATATTACCAATTATTAAATAATTGACCAACCACCCACCGGGAAATTTTGATGAACATCAAAAATCCTTTTAGGGATTTCACCTCGAATGATTAAATTTGATGCCGGAAATTGTATTAGTGACCAGCTAATAGTGAAAAGTGAATAGGTGAAAAGGATATCGTTTGAAAATCATTAACATGAGGATTCAAACCGGTAATAATGAGCTACCTTAAATCATCTATAAACAAACGACATACGAATATCACAAATAATAAACAAGTCCCTTTTCATAATAAAACAACAACAAAACTCAGGAAGGCATGAAGCAGTATTTTACCATAATTATTCTCAGCATACTCTCTCTCCAAATGATGGCACAGGAATCAGTCGTATCTCCCGATAGGGCACTGGAGTTATTCACACAAGGGAACTATGCCGAAGCCCTCCCCATGTACGAGCAACTTATTGAGCGATATGAACGGGAAGCAAAATACAACTACTACCTGGGTGTTTGTCTTGTTGAGCAGCGCCAAAACCTCAGTGAAGCCATCAAAAGATTAAAATTTGCGCAGTCAAGAAGAGTTAACCGAGATGTTCATTTCTATCTGGGAAAAGCCTATCAAAAAGCATATGAATTCGAACTGGCCGAACAGGAGTTTAACAACTTTCTGAAATACGCAACCAATAATGACCCGAGAAGAGCCAAAGCGCTCAGATCTGTCGAGGATTGTAAAAGTGCCAACACACTAATCAACAAACACTTTAGCATTCAGATCATTGACAAAGATACCGTTCCGGAGTCTGCATGTCTCTCGCAATACAACTTGCCTGAAGAGGCCGGTACAATTGCCAAAAACAAAACTTTTTTCAAAACAGGCGTCCCACCCGAGAAAATCATGTACCGAACCGAAAAAGGTGATGATGTTTACTTTGTTTTAGAAGAGCCCGACACCACGCTTCATGATATTTACTTCATGGAGCAATTGCTTGACCGCTGGAGTGGAAGCAAAAACCTGGGTGAACCTGTAAATTCAGATTTTGACGACCGTCACCCATTCCTGATGGTGGATGGTACTACTTTTTTCTTTGCCTCCGACCGACCGGGAGGAATGGGAGGTCTGGACATCTACCGTTCAATTTTTGACCCGGAGAGTGACACGTTCTCGTCACCTGAGAATCTTGGCCCTCCTTTTAATTCGCCGGATGATGACTTTCTGTTTGCAGCAGACCCGTTTGGAGAAAGAGCCTGGTTTACCACCAACCGGGGAGTTGCGCCCGGAACTGCAGTTGTTGTTAAAATTGTCTGGGACAACAACGTGTTCAAAAACCTGACGGAAGATGTTAACCAGGTACGTGAGCTTGCCCTGCTTCCTCTGAGTGAAGGCAATTTCTGGGAAGATGGCACCAAACAAGAGCAGGAAAAACAATCAACAGCCAAACGAAACAGTGAACAGCAATTTCAGTTTTACATCAATGACACATTGGTTTACACCAATTTTGATCAGTTTCTGAGTGATGTTGCACGCATGGAATTCAAAAGGGGTCAAAATGTAGATATGCAAAAAGACAGCCTGGAACAAGTGATGCGCAACAAAAGGGAACAATATGCGCAAAGCTACAATCAGGAAGAGTTGAGCAGACTGATGGATGAGATTCTGGAACTGGAAAAGAAGGTTTACGGCCACGACGACCAGGTAAAAAGACATTACATAAGAGCCCGGCAGCTGGAGATGGACAAAATATCGGAACTTAAAAGCCGGGGAATGTATAATGAAGCGCAAAAACCGGCGCCCGGGGCGTCATCCAACAACAGCCTGACTGCTCCGGCTCTGAAATCGGGCAATTTTTCATTTTATTCCGATGAAGAATTCATGACCAGACAGGAGCGTTTAAACCCGATGTATAAAAAATACTTTTCACCTGCACAAATCCAGGTACTTCAGCAAACCGACAGCATGTACACATGGGCCAAAATCATGCAACTGGAAGCTTCTAAGCTGTTGGAAAGCTCTGTTACGTCAGGGACAGAAGAAGAACAACAAAAAAGTCTTATTCAAAGAGTTAGAAACCTGGACTCATTGTCAAAAAACAATCAGGAAGAAAGTGGCGAGCCGGCATCCAGAAAGAGCAGATACATGCAACAACAGGCTTTATCGATGTATCATGAAGCGCTCGACAAAAAGTTTAATATCTACAAACCTGTTCTTAAGCGAATGGCAGAAAACCAGGGCAACGGGCACTGGGAAAATCTTTTGGGTGAAGCCCAGAGCAGATTCGAGCAAGCCAATAACGGCATCGAAAAAATGGCTGTCTGGAACCCGGGACAATATGAAAATCTGGGAGGATTAAAGCGCCAGGCCATTGAGATGATCGAACAAAGTCTCCTCGACAGTCAGGGAAATAATTTAACGGTTTCTGCTACATCATCAACCGCCAATAATGCCACCAGCAAGCAGAAAACAGAAAGCGTTCCCGCTGACAATCAACCATCAATAACCCAATCTGAAAGACAAAACGCAAACAACGTTGTAAAAGCAGCTTTCGGAGAACCTGACAAAAAAACAGCAAGCCGAAAACCTGTTTACAAAATTCAAATTGGCGTCTTCCGTAATTCTCCCGATTCGGAAGCGCTGTCACGCATACCACAGGTAACCTCGCAGGCAGTACCGGGAAAAGATCTTACCCGATACTACAGCGGAGCATGGTCCGGTTATGCGGAAGCCGCACAGAACATCGAAAGAGTTAGAAACAATGGTTTTCCTGGTGCTTTTATTGTAGCATTTATTGATGGAGAAAAAATATCCATTGAAAAGGCAAGAGAACTGAGTTCAGAATAATCAAGAAGCACAGAATAGGCAGAAACGCTTGTTTGGAATGAATTATTTTCCTATTTTACAACAAATTTTTGAACTATGGCGCCTTACGACAAAAGGAAAGAAAATTTGGGTTCCAGCAAAGAGAGCATTGGCAACCATCTGCTGATATTGCACAACGATGACATCAACTCCTTTGATGATGTCATCGATGCATTAATAGAACACTGCAACCATGACACTTTGCAGGCGGAACAATGTGCCACCCTCACCCATTACAGGGGTTACTGTGAAATAAAGAAAGGTTCGTTCAACGAACTATCTGATTTGCAAAAACAATTAACCGGAAAATCCTTGAATGTCACCATTGATTAACCCTATACAGTTTCTGTCCATAAAGTACCACTTGCGTCGTTACGCTTGCCGCCAAAATACTCATTTACACAAGTAAACTCCGCATTTGGCGGCTTCGCAAGCCTAGCAATTGGCACATTCTGACCAGAAACAGGACTAAAAACAAACTTTACGTAGTTTATTGACAGACTATACAATGACAATTATTATCTTACTGATTATCACCGGGCTTCTATTGCTCATTCTGGAATTTTTTGTGGTTCCGGGAATTACCATCGCCGGCATTGGTGGTCTGGGCATGATTGTCGGTGGTATTTTCATGGCCTACGGGCTGGATACTGCAACAGGCCACATCACATTAGCGCTTACCATATTCTTAACACTCATCATCCTATTTTACGCGCTTAGAACCAAAACCTGGCAAAAACTGATGCTGAGTTCAAGCATCAACAGCAATGTGGATACCGTCGTGGAAAATTCCATCAATATTGGCGATACGGGAAAAACAATTACCCGCCTGAACCCCATTGGAAAAGCGAGAATCAACGGACAGGATGTGGAAGCCCGTTGTCCCGGTCAGTTCCTTGATCCTAAAACAGAAATTGAAGTAACCGAAGTATATAAAACCTACATCATTGTTAAACCAGTAAAATAATTACTATGGAAGTTTTCGGAACACTCGGGCTCATTGCAGTCATCATTGTTCTCTTTTTTGTGATACTGTATTATGTTCCCGTAATATTGTGGTTCTCGGCACTGGTAACCGGTGTTCGCATCTCTCTTCTCCAACTGGTGCTTATGCGCATCCGGAAAGTACCGCCATCCGTCATTGTAAGGGCCATGATTGAAGCCCATAAAGCAGGCCTTCAGACCATCAAACGCGATGAATTGGAAGCGCACTTTCTGGCAGGGGGAAATGTGGACAACGTAGTCCATGCATTGGTTTCCGCATCAAAAGCCAATATCGATCTTACTTTTCAGATGGGAACAGCTATCGACCTGGCCGGTCGTGATGTTTTTGAGGCTGTACAAATGTCTGTAAACCCCAAAGTCATTGATACACCTCCGGTGGCTGCTGTGGCCAAAGACGGAATTCAGTTAATTACCAAAGCCCGGGTAACCGTTCGTGCCAACATCAAACAGCTGGTGGGTGGTGCAGGTGAAGAAACAGTGCTGGCCCGGGTGGGTGAAGGTATTGTCTCCTCCATTGGTTCATCAAGTTCACACAAAGCTGTGCTTGAAAATCCCGATTCTATCTCAAAGGTTGTGCTGAGCAAAGGATTGGATGCAGGAACAGCATTCGAAATTCTCTCCATTGATATTGCCGACATCGATATAGGTAAAAACATAGGTGCTGAACTTCAGACCGACCAGGCCGAAGCCGACAAAAACATTGCTCAGGCCAAAGCAGAAGAGCGTCGCGCCATGGCCGTTGCCGAAGAGCAGGAAATGAAAGCTAAAGCACAAGAAGCAAGAGCTCATGTAATCGAAGCGGAAGCAGAAGTGCCCAAAGCCATCGCCGAAGCCTTCAGATCCGGAAACATCGGAATTATGGATTACATGAAGTATAAAAACATAGATGCCGATACGCAAATGCGTGACTCTATCGCAAAACCCCAGCAATCGTCAGGACGATCCAAAGATGATAAGTCCAACGATAAAGGGAAAAACGATAAATAATCTTTGATAGAAATACTCACATCAATAAAGGCCGGCCGCACAAATGGCCGGCCTTTTTTGAACAACACTAAAAAAGCAAAAAGATGAAAACCCTTTTCAAAATTACTTTATTGATTACCGCTATTTCAACATTGATGAGTTGCAATAAAGAGACAAATCTTTCTGTTCCGTCAATCTTTTCTGACAATATGGTGATTCAGCAAAACAAAAGCGTCGCCATTTGGGGAAAAGCCACCCCTGGTACGGAAATAACAATCTCGGGCAGCTGGGAAAAATCAGCGACTGCCACAGCAGGTGACGACAGCACCTGGCAAACAGAGCTTTCCACCATTGAAGCCGGCGGTCCTTACGAATTATCAGTCAGTTCTTCCGACACCACCATCACCATAAAAAATGTGATGTTGGGTGAAGTATGGCTGGCCTCAGGCCAATCAAACATGGAAATGCCACTGAAAGGCTGGCCTCCCAACGACACCATCCTTAATTCAGCACAATTCATTACCAACTCTGATAATGAAGCCATCCGGATGTTTACGGTTGCCAGAAATATGGCTTCAGAGCCGCTTGACAACGTTTCAGGAGCATGGGTTCAGGCCAATCCGGAGAATTCCGGAAACTTTAGTGCTACGGCCTACTTTTTTGCACGGAAGCTCAATAAAGAATTGAATGTCCCCATAGGAATTATCCACAGCAGCTGGGGCGGAACCCCCATTGAAGCATGGATAAGTTCAACGCAGCTCAAGGAAAGTGAAGATTTCTCAGACATCATTAAAGACCTGGAAAAATTAGCCCCCCAGGCTGAAGCCTACGACAGATGGCTTGCCACCAACGAATCTGTAAGTATTCTTCCCACTGCCGGGAATAAAGAACCCTATAAAGATCTGGATGCTTTCGATGAATTTTGCAGTGACCCGGCAACCAACACAGCAAATTGGCCATCCGTAAAACTCCCCACAACCATCGAACAAACCGAGATTGGGGAGATGGATGGAATTGTCTGGTTCCGAAAAGACATTGAAATCCCTGAAAGCTGGGAAGGACAAGAATTAATCCTTTCACTGGGCCCCATTGATGACATGGATGTGACCTATCTCAATGGGGAAAAGATTGGCGGAACAGAAGTAGAAGGTTTCTGGCAACAAGTAAGATATTACACCATTCCGGCAGAAATGGCTAAACAGGGCAGCGCCACTATTGCCGTGAAAGTAATGGACCATCAGGGTGGTGGTGGAATATACGGTGACCCGGATCAGATGAAAATTCATCCCAAGGGAAATGACGCAAATGCCATTGCCCTTGACGGAGAATGGAAATACAATGTGGTCGGACAAATAGCCGGAAGCAAACTATATCTCTTCGATCCATCCACCGATGCTTATGAGTCACGGCCCGAATTGTCAGTACAACTCAGTTCGCACACCCCCACCGTCCTTTACAATGCCATGATTGCTCCTCTTGTTCCTTACACTATCAATGGAACAATCTGGTATCAGGGTGAAACCAATGTGGGACGAGCCAACCAATACATGGAGCTTAAATCGGCATTGATCAACAACTGGCGGAGAGATTTCAAAAACCCGGAGATGCCTTTCTACTATGTTCAGTTGGCTCCCTGGAATTACAACGATGTGGAAGGTATCTCATCTGCCAACTTGCGTGAAGCACAAAGGCGTTCCCTGAAGATTCCGAATACGGGGATGGCAGTAACCCTCGATATCGGAAATGTGAACAACATCCATCCGGCAAACAAAACCGATGTTGGAGAACGTCTGGCTTTATGGGCTTTGACAAAGGACTATGAAAAGAACATACCATTCAGTGGCCCGATTCCAGATGATTTTAAAGCACAAGAGGGAAAAATCATTATCACATTCACCAATGTTTCCGATGGTTTGAAAATCAATTCTGATGTGCCAAACCAGTTTGAAATTGCCGGCAACGATGGCAAGTTCTTCCCTGCAAATGCAACAGTAAAAGAAGAACAGGTAATCGTATCTTCACCCAAAGTGAACCAACCGGTAAATGTACGATATGCCTATAAAAACGGCGCTGAAGCATCTCTGTTTAACGGAGCAGGATTGCCGGCACCATCATTCACATCAGAAGAAACCATAAACGATTAATCCAATCATTTTACTTATTAAGACCGCCCGGGAAACACTCCCCCGGACGGTCTTTTTTATTGCAGAGAGACCATCTGAATACGCTTTTACCGGCTACAAACACAAAATCTGAAAAAATAATTCAACATATTTATTTTTTTAATCGAATAAGAATCAATACACTCCACTTTTCGACATTCATTTTTTTTCTTTTCCCGGTAAAAATATTTGTCAATTCAGAATCGAATTAATACATTTGCAATCGCGTTTGAGAAAAGCGTCACCCTCTACAGACAAAGGTCTGCAGAATATTTTGGAGAGGTGGGTGAGTGGCTGAAACCACCGGTTTGCTAAACCGGCGTACGGGTAATTCTGTACCGGGGGTTCGAATCCCCCTCTCTCCGCTCTTATTTTTTCGGGGTATAGCACAGTCCGGTTAGTGTACCTGCTTTGGGAGCAGGGGGTCGCAGGTTCGAATCCTGCTACCCCGACTTTTCAGAAACCATCTGAAATCAAAAGCCTGTAAATCGTATGATTTTCAGGCTTTTTTGTTTTTTATAAATCAATTCAATTTAGTTTATTTCAATAAAAATGAGAACAAAACGGTGAGTCAATTATTTTTTTATTTTTGACTCACCAGATAGCTGCAGATCTTATGAACAAAGGCTTTTCAGCGTTTTCAATCTCATTTGTCTTGAATCGAATCAGGTGTTTTTGGTGAACAAAACGGTGAGTCATCACCAGAACCAGGTCAATTCATTTCAAACATCAAAAAATTGAATGGTTATGAAAACATCAAACACCTTTGGCGTACAGTTCATTGTAAGGCCAAGCAGAAAGAAGAAAGACAACAACCGCTTGCCGGTTTACGCCCGCATCTCAGTCAATGGAAGACGTTTAGAAATCTCCCTTAAAACCACCATCGCTTCCGAAGATTGGATTCCGGCAAAAGAAAAAGCAAAAGGCTCCAGGACGGAAATAAAAGAGTTTAACCAATACCTATCCAATGTCAGGGCAAAAATAAACGGGTGCTATCGTGAGTTACTTATGAGTGACAAGATCATTACAGCCGAAGCAATTAAAAACCTCTATTTAGGCAATAAACCTCAAGAACACACTCTTCAGAAGCTTATTACTTATCACAACGAAACATTAAAAGACATCCTGGCCCGGGGAACACTTAAAAATTATTACACGACTCAAAGATATCTGGAAAAGTTTCTAAAAAATAGATCCGGGAGCATAGATATTGGACTCAGTGATTTGGACTATCAGTTTATCACAGACTTTGAGCACTACCTAAGAACCTACATCCCTGTTGACCATCAAAAACGACTCTCCAATAACGGAGTCATGAAGCATCTGGAGAGATTAAGGAAGATGGTCAACATGGCAGTAAAAATGGAATGGATCAGTAAAGACCCGTTCGCCAGGTACAGATTAAGATTTCAAAAAAAGTCAAGAGAGTTTCTTACCTCCGGGGAACTTCAGGCTATTGAATTAAAAAAACTGTCAATTGACCGGTTAGACTACGTCCGGGACCTTTTTATTTTTAGCTGTTATTCAGGACTGGCATATATTGATGTTATAGAATTAAAGCCCGAAAACATAAATATTGGTATAGACGGCGAATTATGGATTACCACATATCGGGCAAAAACAAGCCAACCGATTAGAATCCCCCTTTTGCCTAAAGCTTTAAGTATTTTGAAGAAGTACGAAAACAATCCACGCTCCCTTAATTCCCAAAGAGTTTTTCCCAGGATATCAAATCAAAAATTAAATAGTTACCTAAAGGAATTGGCAGATTTATGTAATATCAGGAAGCCCCTCACATTTCACATTGCCAGGCACACCTTTGCAACCACGGTAACGCTGACCAACGGAGTCCCCATTGAAACTGTTTCAAAATTACTCGGCCATACAAGCATCAAAACGACTCAAATTTATGCCAAAATAGTAGAAGAAAAAATCTGCTCAGATATGCATAAATTAAGAGATACTTTAAATCAAAAACACTCAATATCTCTAATGGCTTCCAAGGGATAAAAAAAGATGGAGGTATAGAAAATTGTGAAATAATTATTATATTTTGGAGGTAAAATAAAAATAAACCTGTTTTTTTAGCGGGTTTATTTTTATTTTCAACAAAATGGTTACTTGGGACTTACAAAGCATTTTTAACCCGCTTTATTAAAGAACCATGCTAACCCAACTTGTTGAAGTTAAGGATGAACTTTTATCTAAACTGCAGTTAATTAGTCGTACAAATAAATTAAGCCAGGCAATCAAATCTGTAGGTTTGATTCTCTATTATATTGAAAGGATAAAGAGCATCCTAAACAATGATTCTTTCAAATCTCAAAATGAGGAGATTTATTTTTTTAAAGAAATCAATCCGGAAATATTTCATAGATTGATTTACTTTAACAAAGTGCTGAAAATTGAGTCTAAACTTAAGGTAGGTGGCAAGAAAAGACAAAAAAAGATTCTGAAGAAAGAACATGAAAAAATTTCAAAATTCTTTAGAAATAACAAAGATTTTTGTTCTTACATGCGCTTAAAACACACCCACTTCGATGCCATTTATTTTAGAAGAAATGAGAATGCCTGGATTAATTATTTTGAATCCTTTGATTATTATTCCTTTGCACCTTTGATTTCTACCCCTCATAGTATTAAGGCCAGCTATCTTTTGGGATATGATTTACTTCTGGATTATTTAAACTCCAAAACCACAAGGCTTAAGGACGACCAGGATTTTCAAACAGGAACCGAAAAGTTCAATTTAAAATGGACGGATTCTAAAACAGACCTAATAGAACTTATATATGCTCTTCATTCAAAAGGATGTTTTAATTACGGTAGTGCTGAAATAAAGGAGATTGCAACCTGTTTCTCAGAAATTTTTTCAATCGAACTTGGGGATTTTTATAGAAACTTTTTGGAAATAAAGAACCGGCAAAATCCAACAAAATTACTCACTCAATTGCAAGAAAAACTTCAAAACAAAATAGAGGAACAAGATTTACTGTAAATCGCAAATCGCAATACACCCAAGTTGGGACTTCACTGGAAATTTCTAACATTCCCCTTTTTGTATATCAAAATAATTCATTCTCGGTGAAATTTTATTTTTACCCAACTTGGGGTGAACTGGTGTTTGTTTCCGATTGCAACATTCTAATTTTGAAACACTAACCCCTAAAATTTAGAATTATGGCTTCTGAAATTATCACTTTAGATGATTTGCAAGTTTTTAAGCAAGAACTCATTAATGACATCCAACGGATTATCAAGGAAACTTCAGGGCAACCAACAAAAAAATGGCTAAAATCCTATGAGGTTCGAAAAATCCTTAACATTTCTCCTGGTACTTTGCAGAACCTCAGAATAAACGGCACTTTGCCATACACAAAGATAGGAGGTGTCTTATATTATGATTACTCAGATATTCAGAGTTTACTTGAGAGAAATAAAACAACTTCACTTTAACTTACTATTAAGGTTCAATAAATGAACTACATACGGCACCTTTCTGCTGTGTTTGAAAAGATGGATAATGAAGATCGTGTAACTCCTTATCTCATTAGTTTATATATGGCATTATTTAGGAGATGGAATGAGAACTTTTTTAATAATCCTATTTCTATTGCCAGGTGTGAAATAATGAGGCTTTCTAAGATTGGTTCTACTAATACTTACATACGTTCGTTAAGGGAATTAGACCATCTGGGCTTCATTAAATATAATCCATCCAGAAGCAAGCATCGAGGCAGCTTAATTTACATGTTCACTTTTGATAAAACTGAAGAACAAGACGTGCGACCTTATAAAAACAGTTATAAAACATCCTCTTCCCAAAGTGGCAAGAAAAATGAAAATCAGAATTTTTTAGAAATGAGTAATTCTTATTTATCCGGTTTTGGGCCAGACATTCCTCCTATGCTTCAGCATGTTCAAATTTACTTTGAGGAAAAGGGGATGCCCTCAATCGAAGCGGACAAATTTTTTAATTATTATGAAAGCAATGGCTGGCTTGTGGGGGGTAAATCAGAAATGAAAGATTGGAAGGCCGCTGCTCGAAATTGGATCCTTAACCGCGAAAGATTCAATAACCGAATTAAGAACACAAAGAAAAAAAAGCGGTCTTCAAAACCTAGTAGCACTAATTTGAATCAAAACAAAAATTACAACACACCCCTCTAATCTCACACCATGAACAACAATACCTCTACCAACACTCAACCCCCAACCTCCACTCCCCATGCTCCAGGCTCCTTGCCCCATGCCTCTTACTCCCTACTC